>PPYE01311131.1_pt1 | contig 98160 bp, 77 predicted proteins | sample 1559881 | NCBI WGS metagenome assembly PPYE01 (sample SAMN08240022, study PRJNA423297) | Human gut metagenome, whole genome shotgun sequencing project.
ATCTTTTAACACTGTTCTAAAATGATACTACATAGATTAGATACTTTCCCAACCACTATCTTTTTCATCCACATTTTTTCCCTTTATAGATATATAAACTTTTTTATACTTTTGCATAGCAATTTTCTTAAAATAATATTTAGTTGTACCCGGTATTGCAAGGTATAAAAACTGCGCAGCATATTTTACTAAATTCTGCTCATCAGGCCATTCCGATACACTCTTTATTTCCGTGCCCTGGGGCAGCTTATTCTTTAAAAGTGCTTCCTGATTCTTATCCAATCTATATTTTCCAAGCCAAAGGCAACCAGACCTTTTTTTATCGTTTTGATCTGCTTTTTCTTTTGTTTTTCCAATAACAGCTTTAGCTAATGGCAACGGACATCTGTTTGTATATTCTTTTAAGGTCATATAGGTATATTCATGTGTGCCTAAATAATCATCAGCATTATCCATATTCACAAAATCGATATATGTACTGATGCTGTTATCAGATTCAAAATCTATACCATAACATTCCTTTAACTTCTTTTTATAACTGGCCTTAATCGAAGCTATCCGCTCTGTTATATCAGTTTCTTCTACATTTAGGCATGTAAACCTTTGTTTGGGATCAATTTGCATTAATCTGATATTTTTAATTGCAATTTTCCCATAGCCATATGGTTTTCCATTTCCAATTTGATATGTTTCTATATCCGCTTTTTCAGGCGAATCATTTACCTGCAACGCACATAAAAGAAGCCCCAGCTCTTCCTCACTTAAATTCTCGTAATAAATACTGCCTTCAAAAACCTGATTTTTCGGAAGAACCGCAATTGATGTGTTTGTATTTTTGCTTTCGATATTCTGCTTTACAGAATCGGAACGTTTCCAATAAAATTTGTACCCCCTCAGGCGAAGATTCTTGTCGTTATAAGTGTTAAGATTTCTGAAATCTTTACCCGTCTGTTCCAGATACATTTGAAACGCTGTCCCCTTCGGACTGCCAGCATATAATTTTACCAATTCTGTTTTTACTGTTTTATCTTTGATTCTGCAGTTTGAAAAAGACAGACGACTTTTGTAGGAATTCTTTTCTTCGGCAAATCCAAACAGCGCCTGCGTATAATCATATCCTTCCTTTTCTTGTTCAAAAGGAATCCCATCTTCCACCTGATAATCATAAAACACACGAAAATAAGGAGTAGGTCCAAATCCAACAAGCTTTCCTTCCGGTCCATTTTCTTTTTTATAAAAAAACAACTTACCCGATTCTATACCTTCTTCATCCGGTAAAGAGTAAAAATCTTTATTTTCAATGAGTTTCTTATTTTGTATACAGTTTCTTTCGTAATCCCTTTTATAATTTAAAATATCTTCTTTATCAACTATAAAAGAAATATCCTCCTTCACATCGGACACAATATAATGATGGGTTTTCCCTTTCACAAAATCAGAGTTTATAAGTGTACCCTTCAGATTGCCCTTCCCTATATTACAAATCTTACCTTTATAATCAAATGTAACAGGAACTCCCCTATAAGCATGATATGATATATTCCTTTTAGGGAAAATTTTATCACTGTAATCCTTATAAGATGCTATCGAACCATCACCATGATATTTTTCAATTTTCTCTATATACATATAATATTCCTGTTTTTTAAATACACCCGCATCTCTCAAATCCGTTTCATGTACTTGAAAAAACGTAGTTCCATAGGCGCCAAAAGGCTTTACCTGCACAATTGTGTAGATATCTTCCCCATTCCTTTTTTCTTTGTATAACAAACCTGCTTTTACACCGTCCGGAATGCGGTAACCATTTTGATTACTGGATTTTAGTTTATTAAGATATTCTTTTTTTAACTTACCGCAATTATCCTTAATCTTCCGGAACATATATCTGTTTTTTTCCACCATTTCCGGAAAAGAAACACTGAGAATTTCTACATGGCTTCTGGTAAAACCTCTCATCGTACTTCCTGGAATAATATATTCGCCTCGTCCATCCGTACAAAAGGTTCCCTGGTTTTCTTCCTTTCTGTAACAGCCGCCAACAGAAAGCCCTGTAAGGTTATGAATCTCAAAATCGATTCTGCCGGAATAAGCGCCTCCAATACAGTTAAATGCAGGAAGAGTCTCCATAGATTTATATGGTATCGGCACTTTTTTTTCAGAAAAAGGAATAAAATTATACGGTGCAAAACTCTCAGCCATGCCTCAATTCCTCCTGGTTATATCCGTTTAAAACGGTTCTTATTATATATGCCTGCCCATCACTATCATAATCTATATAATTTCGAACCGTAATACTATGTCCAAACCGTTCTCTTAAAAGCTGTTCTTCCTCAAAGAAATCATCATCACTGTTTCCGGCCGTCTCCACTGCCCTCAGGCTATCTTCAAAACGAAAAATATGCAGTTCCTTACCTTCCGTAAAAATTCTGGCTTCCAGCAAATTCTCTTCTTCCAAGTCATCCGCCTTATTAACAGAAGTGAGCACAACACTGCTTATTTCCTGTTTCCATATATATTTATAGTCATTTTCTATCCAATATTTTTGGGTCAAAGCTTCTTTTAAATCCACCTGTTCAGTTCGCATAACACGCTACCTCCTGAAGCCACTCTTCAACGATGGCCTTTAGCGGTGCACTGGTCGGTTCCTTTTCATCAAAAACTATTTGCATGTTCTCAAAGTCAGCTTTATAGTTTCCAATCCGCAGTTCTTTTCCCTTTAATCTTCCCAACCCAACACTGCTTCCGCTCCCAATTGTCACTAATCCCAGCCCAATATCTCGAAGAGCCAGATATACCAATGCATTCATCAACTTACTGTTTTGGTTTTCTGTTTCTTCCGTTACCACACGAATTTTAATTGCATTGCCATTTTGGGTGGAAATTACCTCTTGTTCCATTTTAGCCCCTTTTATTACACTTCCCAGCCAACGATCAATTTTAATTCTGTTATATACTGTGGTTTGCGGCTGCGGGACCAGAACATCATGGGCCTTGACATATCCACGATTCACTTTTCTATCAGGGGTACCTCCGAAGATTTGGACCATCACTTCCTCCGGTATTCCGAAGGTATTACACACCTTTTGAGCATAGCCTCTTACAGTTCCTTTTATCGTAGAACCCGGTATGTAATAGCATGAACTGCCATCTATTTCTTTTGTTACATTTACAGCATTCACCTTCCTGATATCACTTCCAACTCTGATACGCGGCAATATTTCTCCGCTTTTTATGATAAGTCCATCCGGTATTTCTGCTGTCAGTTCAAATTCTGTAATTCCCTTTTCCACTGATGCAAAAACTGGCTGCTCATTTTCACTTTTTATCCAGGACTCATAAGACAACAGCCGCAGAACATTGTTTACTCCTGATAAATAAATCAAAAAATCTTTTTTATCAGCCAAATTAAATATCTTGCTTCCGGTTTCGATTACCTGAAAAATTCCTGCTCCATTATTTTTCATTGCTCCAAAAGACAGACTGCCCTTTTGAATCCCTGCGAACAGCTCTGTATAAAATAACTGTACATCATTGCACTCCGCCTCACTGTCTAAAAAAGCCTGAAAACATATTTCAGTTTCCATTCCCTGTCCTATAAAATATTGTTTAAATAATCCATTTTCTTCTGCCACTCCATGAGCCGCATCCATACGTATACCATTCCGCTCTTCCAGTTGGACATGACTGCATACAGCATCATAGTAATAAATTTTACTGTCCGTACCCGCTCCCTGCTCCTCATCTGTCCATCCCAGATAATGCTCTGTGTCAAAACTCTTTTTTCTGAAATACGCTTTAACAGAGCCGGAAATACTTGTTGCCGGAAGGATATATTGTCCTCCCCCATCAGTAACTAAATTTAAGGAAGACTCATCTTCCCCACCGATATGCAGAAAGCTGGCAAGCCGTATTTTCCCTTTTCCATAAAAAACATATTGTTTTCTCATTTGCTGCCGCCCTCCATTCTCATCAGATTATATAATACAGCGCGCAGAAATTCTCCTTTTACTTCATAAGGGCTTCTTTCTTTGCCGCAAATCCCTTCAAATAATTCTTCTGTCCTCATACACAACTTTGTATGCCAGGTATCAGGTGAAACAGTGTCATCTAACATCTGTGTCAGAATGGTTTCCATATTGGCTCTATTACTTCTATTTTTCTCATCAACACCCATAATAAAAGTGACATTTTGATAAGCCTCTTTTGTAAATGATTTTATTTCTTTCCGAAGGAAAAATTTAATTTTTTCTTTCTGCGATTCTATACTTTCTTTCCCCATTACCTGCTGTTCATAGAGGAAAAAATATAGCCTGCTGATTTGCGTAATCGAAAACATAGCGGAAATACCTACATTTCTCTGTGCAGTATCATTTGCTGCCATTTCAATTATCTCTTTTTCCCTTTTTTCAATAATCTGAGCGGATATTAATTCTAATGCGTTCTTTTCTTTCTCAGTTAATGGGGTTAAATTGAAATTATCCTTTTCATCCTCTAATTGTAACTTTATTTTTTGCCCTAACGGAAGATTTATTAATATTCTTCCAAATCCCTCCGTCTTTCGTACACCGATTCCATCCTCTTCCAATTTACTGACTTTTTCTGCATCAAGCGTCCCATCAAAGGTATACAGATATACGCTTCCGGCACTGACCGCAGTCTGCTGAATCTGTCTGGCTTTCCATGTATGATTAAATCCTGAAGTACGAAATGTAGACAGATATGCCTGTTTCAGCTGCACATTACATATTCCGAGCCTTTCTTCCAGAAATTTTTCCGACAGTCTTCCTGTAGGCTTTCCCCACTCATCCGTCAGAATTAAATTAGATAATGCATAAATAACAAGTGCATTATTTGTATTCTGCTGCTCATTGAATCCTGCAAATTCCTGTCTCGCACTTTCCCAGGAGATACATTCAGCCTTTGTGATTATGCACCTGCCATAGCCGCTTCCTTTGGAACCGCCTAAATAAATTACAGCATTTTCCAGTAAATTTTTATATTTTAATGCATCCTCCTCACTGCGGCACTGAATCAGCCCTACAAAAGTCTGCCCTTTAGCAATTGCTTCGTAGCGGAACATTTTACTTTTTTCTTCTCCCTGTGCCAGCGCAATATGAAGATTTGCCTCTTTTTTTACGTTTTTAATACGAAGCTCATCCTGCTTAAGAAGACAAAATTTCCCAGTATCTATTCTCTGTTCCCCTTGTACAGGTTTTTCTCCAAGTATTCCGCAGCTATGAACAGCCATCTGACTGCTTCCTGTTTTTTCCGACTCATGTTCAGCCCTTCGTACATCATGTTTATCAGCATAATACACACCAGGCACAGGTATCAGAGACTTTCCCTCATGAGCTAAATATGCATCATAAAATTTTGTTTTCTTAAATAATATATCTGAATATAATGGATCTTCACTCAAGTCGCCAATATAATTTTCGAACCATGTGTTAATTGCTTTCCCTATAACAGCCCCACGAAGCGTCGAGCCCGCAATATAAGACAGACTTTCCTCATTATCCTGATTTCCCTGTTTCCCCATTTTAAGAGGCTCTTCCAGGTAAATTTGATATTTGACATAATTATACATCTGCGGCCTCCTTTAAATAGCGCTCCCGTAAATTCTGCTGTTCCTTGAAAATATCACAGTGAACCAAACCTTTACCCTTACTTTTATAGGTCCCAATATGCTGCAGAGAACATACGCTAAACGTCAATAATTTTTCTTCTGCCTGGCTTAATTCCTCTGAATAGATTTCAGTTTCAAACACAAAGCCTTTTTTTACCATACGCGCTCTTCGTAAGGTATGATCCTTTGCAATACCGTTCTCATCCAGACTTGTATAAGCATAGATAGTCGTAAGGCTGTCCAACACTTCTTCTTTGCTAACCTTTTTATCTATCACGGCCTTCTTCAACTGCTGCATAAGGCCCTCCGACAATTGAACCTCAGTGAATCGCAGTTTCCCGTTGCGCTTCATTCCTTCCGTATCCGGACTTCCCAAAAGCTCACTTAATGAAACCTTCTGGAACTCGTCCTTACACAGTTCATAAATCCATCTCATTTGTTTTCCCAGACATCCTTTGAATGTTTTTGCATTCATATAAGGGATACCGTAGCTGTCATATTTTATATCCTTGTCAATGAGTCCGGGAACCGATTGCCCGCTGCCCCAAAGTGTATCTGACTCCGTCTTTATCGTTATATGGTAAATTATCATCTATACTTCCTCCAATAAATTGTACATATCCAACATCTCCAGCACATCGAAGTCAATACACTTTCCATTTACATAACTGTCCGGCATCTCAAAACCAAGTTCTTTTTTCAGTCTCTCCTTAAATCTCTTTTCCGTTATAAATTGTTTACCTGCGCTGTTACTGAGGGCTGTCCTATATCCTATTAAGGCACTTCTTCCGATTTTACCACTCCTTAATATCTTCAAATGTTCTTCAAACACCGGAATTGTATTTGACTTACCTGCCTGTTTCTTTAAGTAAAGAGGTTTATTTGTAAGGGATGCACCTTTGTATTTTTCTTTCCTTATTTGTGACAGGCTTCCTTCTTTTTCTCCCTGAACAATATGAAAATCGATTATAGATTCATCTTCGCCCTCTTCTAATGCCGCTTTTGCGTTATGACAAAGCTCTTCCGCCAGCTCATGTGCACTATAAAACGGATATCTCACCTTCACTATCGCTATTCCGGCACATGCACACATTTTCATTTCATCCAGTTCTTCAAGTACGGATTCCTCAATATGCAGAAGAATTTCTTTTGTTAAAGCAAGTCCAATTCTGGCATCTGACACAAAACAAATATCATCTCCCGCAAGGATAAGAGGGCGGATAGGAAGAACTATCGTTCCATCCTCATCTACTCTTTTGGTAATAATATCTCTTTTTATCAATGAGTCTATATTAATAGCGAGATGTTCCATCGTTTTTTTCATTGCTTCTTTATAGAGGCCGTCTATCTTCTGACTCAGAGCGCGATACTCCTGTTTATACGCAGTATTAAAAGTACAGTCAGCCTGACTATGCTTTTTTAGGAATATATCATTAAATTTTTCGATTTTTTTCCCCATTTTATTGCCGTCTATCACGGTTAAAGCCAAAAAGCTTTTGCTGTCTTTATCTCCTCCAAGCTCTGCAAATACATTTGCAAAACGATATTTCTTCCCTTCTGCTGCCGGCAGCAACTGGGTAAATATTTCCCCCTGCTTCTCTTTGGCAACCTCCAGCTTCACCTTGGATTCCGCTGAAATATACTGCCCGCTTTCATTAACTGCTACAGCCGGCAGCTGCGTGGATTCACATTGTTTTGTTATCCCTAAATCAAAGATACGGAATGCTGATTCTCTGACAGCCTTTTTTTCTTCCAGCTTCTGATATAGGCTGTTCATCACATCTATGATAGTCTGGGAACTTTCATTATAAGAATGCCGGGCAAAGAACAATTCAACTCCCGGATATTTCTCCAGTGCAGTTCTGCTCATTCTCCTTACAAATTCCCTGGCGCATTCTTCAGACGTAAAAGCATAAATACTTTTCCCGCCCCCTTCAAGAATTATTTCACAAGTCTGCTGATATTTTTCCTCAATCTCAACTGCGATCTCTTTCGCGAGCGATTCCGTAATACTGCGGATCAATATTGAAGCACCTATATTTTCGGCCAGACGGTTTGTCTTAAATATGTAATTCTGTTTTTGTGAGACTTCCATAACAACTAAAAATTCCATTAGTATTTCCTTCCCTCGTCATTGGTAACAGCAATCAGCCTTTCGGCAGCCTGTAATAGCATTGTGCAGATGTCCTGGTAACTCCAATATTCTGTATTATCATTCCTTCCTGCATGGTTGGTGAGATTTCTTTGTTCCTTCAGCAATTGATAATCCATCATAATGACATCTAATTCTTTACGGCATTTGCTCTTGGCTCGTCCTGCATCTATATATCCTAATAACTTTCCTGCCATTCTCTTTGCCTTATTTAATTGTTTACGATTCGCTATATGTGATAAAGGATAATCTGATACCTTTATCTTTATCTCTCTGAAATAACTATCAAAATTTATTTGGGAAAAATATTCTTTACAAAAGATACTTTCTTTAGATTCAGACGTACTAATATTCAAAAATTTAATCATCCAACAATATTTCTCATTATAACTTTTATATTCTCTTGCTGTATTTTGTGAAATGTCTAATTTTTTATCCTTATTTTGGCAGGCAGTCCAAAAAACATGATATATCTCTTCTTCCCTTTGGTTGGGGCAAAAAATTCCCTGTTCCCAAAAATAAATCGGTATCCTCTCTGCATAAAAGGTTAACGCCTGCTGAATATATTCTTTTTCTACACACCACTGAATGATTTCAGGCAAATCACCTTCCAGTAAATTTCGGTATCCTTCTAAAATGTCCTGTACTACATATGAAAAAAGTATTTCATATGTATCTTCAATTTCTGTATTATTCGTATGACTAATGTAATCCTGAAGTTTTATTTTTAACTTATCCCTTTCCTCAAACACCTTATCCGTGCGGCATAATTGAAGATTATATGCAAACTCACTCATAGATGCCAAAATAGCTGTAATGTTGGTATTCCTGCAATCACTAAAAAATGATGATAATGTTTTTATCCGGCCATAGTTTATGTATTCATTAATTCCAGCTACCAAATCTATACTTCCAAATACCGCTTTCATATTTTGAATAGGAGTTATATTATCTATTCTATTATCCCGGTTCATCGTCATAATCTCTTTTATTTCAATATTCCTCAATTTCATTAAATTAGAAATTGCAAGAATCATAAATGCCACATAACGCTGTCCGCCATTATAATCGATGTATAACTCCACATCTTCGCTGTCTTCCATTACTTTATTTGCTGCTTCAACAGCTGCTTTAGCGACTTGACTAGCTTCAGTAAAATCAGAAATGCAGACAACCTGAAATTCGATTGGCTTATCCTTGTATTTTTGATCAACTTCTGCAGAATATTTTTGTATCATTGCTTTAAAAAAAGTCAATGTGGTCATATCTGTTATTTCTTCTTCGGATAATGCTGTTCTTATCTTATAAAGCTGCATATCCTCAGTATGTCCATCAAATATTTCTTTTAATTTCTTTTTTCTTGTTAAATCGGAGCAAATCATAACAATTTTATCCAACATTTTGCCATTATCCAATTGTAACCGTTCTATTACACTTTTGGCTGGCGCTTCATTTGTCATAATTCCCTGAAGGAAATATTCTTTATCTTTATATATGTAAGAATAATTAAATTCTGACTTCACTTTAGCCACAGGACTCATGCATAAAAGCAATATATTTTCTTTCATTCGTATTCTCCAATACATCGTAATTATTATTAGTTGTTTTTATATTTGTGTGAAATGACGTATAAAAAAGATAGTTTTTGTAATGTATTTCATCTCTATTTTTATGCAAATAGAAAGTTTGTAGCTGTGGTTTAACAAGATGTATAAAAATTAACATGTATGATGGAATATTAAAAACTTCTGTATAGAATTTCAATCTGTAAAGCTGTATAAGCCTCGACTATACCGCCATTGATGCGGCCTGCATCTTTGGAACATTTCAATCCACGAGGCTGTATAAGCCTCGACTATAGTAGATTGTATTCAAGTCAGATTAGAAAAAATTTCAATCCACGAGGCTGTATAAGCCTCGACCTTGGCGTATCAGCCGCAGGCTCACTACACATTATTTCAATCCACGAGGCTGTATAAGCCTCGACACTCTTTGTCTATGTTACCCGTTGGTACGGAGTATTTCAATCCACGAGGCTGTATAAGCCTCGACATTATCCGCTATAAGACCAGTAATGGAGGAAGATATTTCAATCCACGAGGCTGTATAAGCCTCGACGGCTACTTCATCCGGAAGCGCTACATCTTCCGGAATATTTCAATCCACGAGGCTGTATAAGCCTCGACTGCAAGCTTTGCGGCAACTTCGCGCTTAAAGGCATTTCAATCCACGAGGCTGTATAAGCCTCGACCTGGCTGACCATGATTTTGATGACCTGCTGACTGATTTCAATCCACGAGGCTGTATAAGCCTCGACGGGAATGGGGAGAAGATGAAGGCGAAATCATCATATTTCAATCCACGAGGCTGTATAAGCCTCGACGCAATAGATACAGACTGTGGCCTGACTTATTACATATTTCAATCCACGAGGCTGTATAAGCCTCGACGAAATGAACCTGTTTGAGAGTCCTGAAAAGATTATTTCAATCCACGAGGCTGTATAAGCCTCGACTTGGTGATGATCATAGCGACCGAATCCGATATCATTTCAATCCACGAAGCTGTATAAGCCTCGACGGGACGGCAGCAACAAACCAGATGGCGGAGGCAATATTTCAATCCACGAGGCTGTATAAGCCTCGACTTATATGAACAGATTAAAGTTTCGTTGCAAACTATTTCAATCCACGAGGCTGTATAAGCCTCGACAATGACATGTCAGGAACATGGGAAAGCCAGAACATTTCAATCCACGAGGCTGTATAAGCCTCGACTCATAAACAACGATTATGATAAAAAAATGGATGTATTTCAATCCACGAGGCTGTATAAGCCTCGACAAAGGCATTTTGCGGCATATGTAAAACCTGCGATATTTCAATCCACGAGGCTGTATAAGCCTCGACCCTGTCCCTTTTTGCGCCTTTCTTCGGTTCTGCATTTCAATCCACGAGGCTGTATAAGCCTCGACGCAGAGATGCTGGCAATGTTATCCTTTAATCGCATTTCAATCCACGAGGCTGTATAAGCCTCGACATCCCTTCCGAACGATAGCTTCCTCATTGCTAATATTTCAATCCACGAGGCTGTATAAGCCTCGACTTATACATAATACCTCCTGCTTATTTTCCTTTGTATTTCAATCCACGAGGCTGTATAAGCCTCGACTTTGTCGGCCATACTGGTTCCAAACCATTTCCTATTTCAATCCACGAGGCTGTATAAGCCTCGACATACTTCAAAAGCTTATCATGTATCCCTAAATCATTTCAATCCACGAGGCTGTATAAGCCTCGACGCTTATTAACTTGTGCAATTTAAACTTACACTTTTCATTTCAATCCACGAGGCTGTATAAGCCTCGACAATTTCTCCGAAAAATTTCTTCCGGGTATAGAATATTTCAATCCACGAGGCTGTATAAGCCTCGACGACTACCGATACGCTCTTTTTGTCAGGGATTTTATTTCAATCCACGAGGCTGTATAAGCCTCGACGGCATTTCCATATTCACTGGGACGAGCATCAACATTTCAATCCACGAGGCTGTATAAGCCTCGACAGCAAGTTCAAGCCCAGCTCTCATCCCACAACTCATTTCAATCCACGAGGCTGTATAAGCCTCGACTTTCAATAAGCTTATCAATTCCTGTTTTTTCGGTATTTCAATCCACGAGGCTGTATAAGCCTCGACAGTTTATCAACAGCCATAGAAATCAGATCGCCTATTTCAATCCACGAGGCTGTATAAGCCTCGACCTGGACACTCTGGTGTCCACCTTTAAGGACCAGGCATTTCAATCCACGAGGCTGTATAAGCCTCGACTGGATAACGTAGATGCAGACCTGGCAGCTAAGGCATTTCAATCCACGAGGCTGTATAAGCCTCGACTAATAATTAATGTACTTGTTAATATCCCAGCATCATTTCAATCCACGAGGCTGTATAAGCCTCGACTTTTCCAGACCGTCGCACGCTTCTGATAATAGCATTTCAATCCACGAGGCTGTATAAGCCTCGACGTCCATGCCGTCAAAAAGATACCCTTAAGTGCTTCATTTCAATCCACGAGGCTGTATAAGCCTCGACGAAAAGGAAGCTTTCTCGATAATAGGTTTTCGTTTATTTCAATCCACGAGGCTGTATAAGCCTCGACTTCTTCCTCATTTCCTGCTCCTATTCCTTTGAAATTTCAATCCACGAGGCTGTATAAGCCTCGACGAAGAGGCTGGAATGGAGGATTTAGATGCAGAATATTTCAATCCACGAGGCTGTATAAGCCTCGACAGCAAAAATACACAACAAAATTCCTTTAAATTCTCTCAATAACATACCTATTATACAACTCTCCCCGAAAGTTGTCATTATTATATTATTTTATATTTATATTATCCTATATTTCATCATTATACAAGTGCGAATCCCCCCGCAAATCTATGGGCACTTATGATTCGCACCAGTATTTTTCAGTTTTTCTTTACTGTTTCAATTATACACTGATGATGTTTCGCGTTTTTGTCATAATTTATACCAACAAGATAAACCTCGTGTATACCCTTGTCAAAAACTCTTATATAGTTTCTTTCTTTAATCTGAGTTATCGCTTTTTCTGCACTGCTGTTATATTTTAATTCCAGTACGATCCCTGGCCGATCCGGCTTTTTAGGTATCATAATACAATCTGCATACCCTTTACCTGCTGTTTGTTCAAATTTCAGTACATAATCATCTGCAGCGGCATAAAATGCCAAATGTATTACACATTTTAAAGTATGTTCATTATTATATTCTTTAAATTCCTGCATTCCGTCATGGACGTCTTCAAGTAAAAAACCAACTTTTTCTTCTTCACAATTTAAAAGTGCTTCCAAAAGCTCTCTTGATTGTTTTAGAAGCTGTGAAACCGTTCCCCAGGACAACTTTTTAATCGTGTTGGCAAATTCCTCCCGGATTTCTTTATTCGGAATCCTCACTTTATCTTCTGAATAACTGAGATAACCAAGATGAATCAACGCCGTGATTACCTCATCTTTATCATTAAAACTATCCAAATCATTGGAAAAACCTAACACATCAACACTTATTTCATTACCGGCTACCAGTTCAGTCACAGCTTCTCCCAAACCGTCAAAATTCATTGTAATATATTCTTCCAGTTCGGAAAAACCACCGGTTTTATTCCAATAATCTCTGCAGACACCCTCTTCCAACGCCTCTACAACAGAACGAGGATTGTAAATTCCTCCAATTTCTGCCATATGATAGCCATTGTACCATTCCCGCAATTCTTCAAAACACAATTTCACATCCTGCGAACATAACTTTTTTATCTCATTTTCAGTAAAACCAAAATAAGGCGCAAGCTTTTTAGGTTCCAGCATAGTGTATTCACGAAACATATTCAGCGCAGATCCTGTATTATACTTTTTGATAGGAAGAATCCCTGTCATATAAACCAGCTCTACATATGATTTATCCTTAAACAGCAGTTTCAAAAAACTGAGAAATTCCTCCTGCTCTTTCTTTTTACCTTTATGGAATCGAAAAACACAGTCCCATTCATCAATTAAAAAAATAAATTTGTATCCATACATCTGTTCAATCATATCTAAACAAAGCACTAAATCCTGTCCCTCCGGCAGAACTCCCGGACAAAGCTGTCCCAAATCATGAATCAGATTTTGGGAAATCCTTTCTATCCCCTGCTTAACGGTATTATTTTCAAAATAATCATTAAAGTTTATCATGATTACATTATGAGCATTTAAATGTTCATAATAAGTTGATGCGGATTTAATCTGCAGTTTTTCAAAAAGAAAGTCTGTATTAAGGCCCTTAGTATAATATGCTGCCAACATTTCTACAGCCATTGTTTTACCAAACCGGCGAGGCCTGCTCAGGCACACCCACTTTTCTTTGGTTAAAATCTTCTCACTAATAGTCTGTATAAGCATGGATTTATCAACAAAAAAACGGCTATTAAGCGATTCACGAAAACCATTCGCTACATTTTTTCGGTTCAAAAAATAAAAATAATCCTGCATAATTAAATTCGCTCCATTTATGAGTTAACTCTTCTAACACTAACGAAAATTAACATTGTTTCAGTGGACCCAGTTTACTACAGATATCAAAGTATGTCCAATAGACATTTCTTTGATTCGCTTAACTAACAAGTGTAAAAACGATTAAAAATAAATATTTATTTTCCATTTAGTAAATCAAGCGTTCACACCGACTTTCGCGCTCAATAATCAAACTAACTTTAATGTAAAGACTTACCATAAATTATTTGATTTACTCATTACATTTTAAGCTTTTCACACTACTTTTTACAATTATTTTAGTACATTAACATTTTTTATATTTTTGTTTTCAATTGTACCTTATCCTTACAGAAAAAAGTATTCAATCAATGGGACTATATAAGCCTCGACGTATTTGGACTTTCTACATCTGCCTTCTCAACTATTTCAATCCACGAGGCTGTATAAGCCTCGACAAAAATGGATGCATTGTGAACTGGAAAGAAGGGTATTTCAATCCACGAGGCTGTATAAGCCTCGACACATATTCCATATAAAACGGAGGCCGATAAAACTATTTCAATCCACGAGGCTGTATAAGCCTCGACTGGCTGCAGGAGGAATCCATATGGCTGTGCATATATTTCAATCCACGAGGCTGTATAAGCCTCGACGTTCCTCAATCATTGGTATATTTACGGAATGTAATATTTCAATCCACAAGGCTGTATAAGCCTCGACCGCCGCTCTTGTCTGACCGGTGCGCGGGGTAGTCATTTCAATCCACGAGGCTGTATAAGCCTCGACATTGTAATTTCATTTCTTTCTCCCTTCCTAAACATTTCAATCCACGAGGCTGTATAAGCCTCGACTCGGGTGAAACGATGCGATCTGACGTTAGTAGATTATTTCAATCCACGAGGCTGTATAAGCCTCGACGGTAAGCGGAGGAAGGAGGAAAAAATGGATAATATATTTCAATCCACGAGGCTGTATAAGCCTCGACGAATATTCATCAGAACAGTATGCAACATAATCTATTTCAATCCACGAGGCTGTATAAGCCTCGACAGGAAGGTCGAAATGCTCAAAAATATCCTAAGAGAATTTCAATCCACGAGGCTGTATAAGCCTCGACTATGCGCAAGAAATACGCCCCTGCGACCGTAAATATTTCAATCCACGAGGCTGTATAAGCCTCGACACCTGTGGTATGCAATAGACCGGGCGGCGGTACATTTCAATCCACGAGGCTGTATAAGCCTCGACTGTATGTCGGGAAGGCTGATAAGGTGGCTTGGGTATTTCAATCCACGAGGCTGTATAAGCCTCGACAGTTTGTAACGAAGAAATACCGATGAAGGCTCATATTTCAATCCACGAGGCTGTATAAGCCTCGACCCATCAGCTTGGATACTGCTTCATCTTTGACAGCATTTCAATCCACGAGGCTGTATAAGCCTCGACTCTCTGCAATTATCAGGAGGCCTAATGATATACATTTCAATCCACGAGGCTGTATAAGCCTCGACAATGATAGGGATATCCACAGCAGGAGACGATCCATTTCAATCCACGAGGCTGTATAAGCCTCGACCGTTAAAGGTATCAATGACCTGCTTGCTAAAGTATTTCAATCCACGAGGCTGTATAAGCCTCGACTAGTCGGCAAATGTATGTTGATAAGAATAATGTATTTCAATCCACGAGGCTGTATAAGCCTCGACAGGAATAGACATTTCAGACAACCAGGGAGCTGTATTTCAATCCACGAGGCTGTATAAGCCTCGACCTTCGGTGCATCTGGCGTTCTGGAAGTTTATTTCATTTCAATCCACGAGGCTGTATAAGCCTCGACCCTCAGAACCAGGATTCCCATCATACGGAGGAACATATTTCAATCCACGAGGCTGTATAAGCCTCGACGGCAGCAGGCTGTTGATAGATATTCCCTGTACCATTTCAATCCACGAGGCTGTATAAGCCTCGACCCTTCTGGAGTAAGTGCAAGAAGAGTATATGAGATTTCAATCCACGAGGCTGTATAAGCCTCGACTCTTACCCAAAATGGTACATGTGCAATAACCGGAATTTCAATCCACGAGGCTGTATAAGCCTCGACTGGTATTACTAAGGCGCTTAGCCTTATTAATATATTTCAATCCACGAGGCTGTATAAGCCTCGACGTTCAAAACACCGTCATAACACACTTTATTAACATTTCAATCCACGAGGCTGTATAAGCCTCGACGATATCGGAGCATCCCGCAGAAGGCCAGTTGATATTTCAATCCACGAGGCTGTATAAGCCTCGACGAACCTGTATTGGATTCACAAGCATGAAGCGTATATTTCAATCCACGAGGCTGTATAAGCCTCGACGATGGCTTCCAATCGGAAAGGCTACTCGAAACGGCATTTCAATCCACGAGGCTGTATAAGCCTCGACAGGATTTTGAAATGTATTCAGATAATGAGGAGTATTTCAATCCACGAGGCTGTATAAGCCTCGACTTTTGCAAATGCTCATAATGCTGGTACATATAATATTTCAATCCACGAGGCTGTATAAGCCTCGACAGGAAGTGAACCCTCCAATGCTCTCGGAATAGATATTTCAATCCACGAGGCTGTATAAGCCTCGACTGGAAGAAAGAACTGTGTCCCGTCTGCCCTAATATTTCAATCCACGAGGCTGTATAAGCCTCGACCGGATGTCCCAAGTTCAACATATGGAACAATTTCATTTCAATCCACGAGGCTGTATAAGCCTCGACAGAAGGTATCCAGAAAACAAGCAATTGTATGAAGATTTCAATCCACGAGGCTGTATAAGCCTCGACCAATTTTTGATAGCGAACCAATATCCTTTTCAATATTTCAATCCACGAGGCTGTATAAGCCTCGACACTATATCCGTGTTCACTGATGTATCGAACAATATTTCAATCCACGAGGCTGTATAAGCCTCGACGTTTCATTACTGAATTTCTGGAGTGTGAATAATTATTTCAATCCACGAGGCTGTATAAGCCTCGACTGCAAAAACACACAAAAAATCTATTCAAAACTTTATCCTAACACAACAATTATACAACATCTATCAAATTTTATCACTATACAATTACAATATATTTTAAAATTTCATTACTACTTACAAAAATTCGGTGCGAATCCCCCGGTAAATTAATGTAAGCTTACGATTCGCACTAATATCAACATGACAATTTGAATTAATCAATCTCATTTCATTTTTTCTTTTTATTGATATATATTGCACGTAAATTTAGTCAGTAAAATTTATATATAACAATAAAACGCATTCTTTTCATTCCAATAAATATCCTTCTCTACAAGAGCATTCCAAATAATCCGGATTCTGATAATATACTCTTGTTTTAAAATTTGTTATTTCATCACTTATGAAAAAATTAAAGATTTTAATTAATTCAGAAATTTCCTTCCCTGGTTCTGCACAATCCTGAATCATAATACAATATAACTTTCCTATATACATAAACCCAGGAATAACATATTTACAATCAGTAATTGTATCAAAATTACCTTGTGGTATTTTATATGTTTCTATCACTTCATCACTAACCTGTTCAAAAATAAGACAATGATTTACCTCGCTATATATTCAATAAGAGAACATACATAAAAAAATCATTTTTTTCTTTATTCGTCATATACTATTTCACTCCCCTGAAATGTCAAACAATTCAATCCCGCTAAAGTATGGAAACTAATTTGATGTGTCGGATACTTAAACTCCGCTAAACCCAAAATTGTTTTCTACTGATTGTTCCCGACAAAAAATCGTTCACTTAATTCCAAATCGTATCATTTGCCATCGGCCCTTCAACAATATCGTAACGATGCGTTTCTCCCTTTCTGCATGCAGCAATAAAATCAAGCCACTCGTCTGTCATACTTTCAAATTTTAAAACTGACAAGGTATTATCCGGAGTATAAATATATGAGTTTATAACAGGACTACCTTCACCTCGATTTGCCCAGCGTACAGCTTGTTCTATTTTATTTGTAATAGAATTACCATGAAAAATCTTTTGTATATTTAGTTTTCCTTATCTCCGGAAATTTAACAATTTCTTTACTGGCATGATACAATATCATAACGCCTATGATACCCCCTATAGATTATCATTATTTCTAACACACAAAAAGCACCAGCTTAAACAACATACTTTTTACCATGCTCTCTAATACACAATCTCTTTAAAGCCCATTATATCTTTATTCCATTGAAACAGTGCAGCCTTCCCCTTTTCATCTCTTATTAAATGAACACTGCCCGGTTCAATTTTTACCCTGTCTCCTTCATATGCAATCTTACCTTCTGTTACAGCCGTCAACACAGCCTTTAATATAGCTCCGTGCGCCGCAATAATTACATTTTGAGCATTATATTTTTTCAAAATATTATGAAATGTCAGTCCAGCGCGTCCAATAAGCTCTTCCAATGGCTCCATTCCCGGATATATATCATCAGTAAATCTTTTCTTTCTCTCCTCATAATCCAAACCTTCACCCAATCCAAAACCTCTTTCTATGAATAAGGGCTCGGTTACAATATCTTCTTTCTTATAATCCAGCCTGCTTGCAACAATTTCAGCGCTCTTCCGTGCTCTTGATAAGGGACTGGATATAATAACATCAACATTCTGCATGCAGCCGGCTAATACTTCCGCAGCCTTTTCAATCTGGTTAATTCCGTTTTGGTTCATCCCAATATCTTCATGCCCTTGCAGTCTTCCTTCCAAATTCCAATCTGTTTCACCATGTCTCAGCAAATAAATATTCAAACCTATAATTCTCCATTTCGTTTTCTCTCAGACAGTCTTAAAAAAAGATTATACCTATTATAAAACATTACCATCATTTTCAACAGTTAAAATAATGACCTGCTAAAATAAAGGCAAGCACAATGCGCTGTAAAAAATCAAAGACTGATTCGCATGAATCCCTTTGCATAAACCCATACAAGAAACAGGGCGACTAAATCCAGTGCAGATGCTGTCATAATCAAACAATTTGCATTATTTTCAGGCATGATTTCCTGTGTCATTACACCATTTTGCAATCTCAGTAATAAGTTCTGCAGGAAGCGGCTTATTGTAAGGAAACTGGATCGCACCTTTACTGGTTTTATATTCTTTCAGACGTTCTTCAAACATCTCGATCGCCTGTGGCCCGGGATAAAAACCAATATGTTTCTTAAATCCTGCAAAATGAACAATATTATGCTGATTCCAGTAAGTAGGCATGCTCCATGAAATACGCTCTTGTGCATCCGGTAATGCTGCCTGAAGTATTCCATGCATTTGGTACAAATATTTTTGTATATCTTCCGGTTGTTCTAAAATGTAAGCATCAATTGTTTCCGGTGCCTTTCCACAAAAATGATCCTGATTCTGGTTTTTAAATGTTCGTCCACATTTGGGGCATGTCCACATAATGATTTCTCCAGTTCTTTTGATTATTATTGTTATCTGATTTCATGTAAGAGGTGTTAAAGGCTTCTTATTTGCCGGCTACGATTTTCCTGATGAAATTATTCTTACCTGAATTGGGAATTCAATTCTTGATATGGAATGAACACTGACCATCTTTCTCCAAACTTACAATCAACGAGGTCACGCAAACCTCGACTGAATTTATGAGAGACGAAGAGTCGGATGGAGGATTTCAATCCACGAGGTCGCAAAGACCTCGACTATAATCCTGTGTCACAATTCCACGCCGAGAAAAATTTCAATCCACGAGGTCGCAAAGACCTCGACAACTGAATATGCAATGCATGCGCTTGATGTATATATTTCAATCCACGAGGTCGCAAAGACCTCGACATCAGGAGGAGACTGCCAGGTCCCATCTCCACGCATTTCAATCCACGAGGTCGCAAAGACCTCGACAATTTACCGGATATGGTCGATACAGTTTCCCCGATTTCAATCCACGAGGTCGCAAAGACCTCGACATGACGCTTGCCAATTCCTCAATGTTCTGTACACTGTATTTCAATCCACGAGGTCGCAAAGACCTCGACCAAGGAGGAAACGTCATGGACAACAGTCTTATTATTTCAATCCACGAGGCCGCAAAGACCTCGACAAGTTCAGAGGTGACAGCACCGTGCGACAAAGTATTTCAATCCACGAGGCCGCAAAGACCTCGACGGGAATACCAATAGACGCGGCAGTAGCATATAACATTTCAATCCACGAGGCCGCAAAGACCTCGACCTGGAAGCAGAATTTTAGGAGGCAGCAGGCGTGGCATTTCAATCCACGAGGCCGCAAAGACCTCGACAAGGATCTGCAGGAAGTTGCAGCGAATATTATAAATTTCAATCCACGAGGCCGCAAAGACCTCGACGTGTACATTTTCGACAAATTTATCCCTCCTTTCTGCTATTTCAATCCACGAGGCCGCAAAGACCTCGACTAATATCCGGGCAAGCGGGAAAGGAGGATAAGATATTTCAATCCACGAGGCCGCAAAGACCTCGACTGTTGATAAACTCGTTGATTTTGTTGATGATGTATTTCAATCCACGAGGCCGCAAAGACCTCGACGACCAACCACGTCCAGGCTTTTGAGTAGGGGGTATTTCAATCCACGAGGCCGCAAAGACCTCGACGATTACTCCCAGGACGACTCCTATCGCCATTACCATTTCAATCCACGAGGCCGCAAAGACCTCGACACATAGCTTCATAAATGGCCGTTGCATATTTCATTAATTTCAATCCACGAGGCCGCAAAGACCTCGACGACTTACCCTTGCCTGATGAGATTTACGCCGCTGTATTTCAATCCACGAGGCCGCAAAGACCTCGACTCATAGCAATCCTCCGTCAAATCCTCATTTCTGATTTCAATCCACGAGGCCGCAAAGACCTCGACGCAGTAGCCTGGGAGATATTATTGAGGAGGCTTATATTTCAATCCACGAGGCCGCAAAGACCTCGACAGTATCCCCTTTAGGCCCCTTAATACTACATAAATATTTCAATCCACGAGGCCGCAAAGACCTCGACAGCAAATCCCTCCAAAAACCCAATCCCTTCCCCTGCAAAATCTATATCTATTATACAACCACCCCACGATTATTTCCACCAAATAATCATCTCCACACTATATTTCATCCATTTCTCCCCAAAAACAGGTGCGAATCCCCCGGCAAATCCATGGGAACTTACGGTTCGCACCAACTAAAATCATACTCCCATCCTAAAAAAGTCCCCTTCTCTTCATCTCTAAATACTTCCCTTGCCTGTCCTCCCCGGCCTGCGCTTAAATTACTCTTCTCTCTTCTATTCCGCCGCAACGCCCTTCCTGCCCGCATCAACTATCTCATAAAACCACACATACATATCCTCCATCCTCCGGCCTAATCGAAAGCAAACGTTCTTTATCAAGCAAAATTCTATCCCCTTCTCTGTGAAAAACAGAATGAAGCGGTTCATAATTAAGAGCCTCCAGCCCCTCCATTGCCGCCCACTCCTGCAATGTATATTCTTCCTTTTCAATCAGCTTTTTTAAAGACTCATAACCAGCCTTCCGCACAAAATTCAGCCGGTCATCTGTTCCTGTCATTTCACAAAGCCTGTCATTCATACCGTTCCATAGCCTGTTGATACACATCTGCCTTTCCTGAAGGCTTCGGACTGAAAAATCTCCGGTATTTAATGCGCCCTGCAAATCCTTCTCCCAGCTGTCCGGTTTCCAGGCCAGGCTTCTGCTCATGTGAATCAGCCATTTATCATGAGGTATATATTCCCTGTTTACAATAAAAAGCGCACTAACCAGCGGTTTTATCGCATTATTAAAAACATAATGCCCCTGCATCGTATCCTGCCTGTATATCCAGATATCACCTGCCAGTCTTTAATTCCAATATGCTTCCTAAAGCAATCCCACGGCACTGTCTATATCAACCGTACAAGCCAGCTTCCTGGATTTAAATTCTGCAATTTTTCCTTCAGGATCATAAAGAATATCAGCATAGGACAAATCCCATAAAGCGATTGAGTCATAGCTTCTTTCCAGCTCATCTTCATAATTTACCAGCTTTATATCATATAAATAACCGTCAATTACCGTAATCCCCAAAGCAACCGGACAATTTCCGTTTTTGTACCAATCAAAAGCTTTTTCATCTAATCATATCCCTAATGCAAACATAATAGCTGCTCTGACATACGCTTCCCGGATCCTGTTGAAATCCTCAGTTCCCCAGTTCCATCCGCTTTCCGTCTCTGAAAGTGGATGTTTATCCGAACACAGCAGAACGGCTGCCGCAGGCATGGAATAATACCTGCTTACGGATAAAAGTGCGGACGCTTCCATATCCACGCCCACGCATCCCTTTTCCCGCCAATACGCTTCCTTGGCAAAGGTCTGGCGATAAAAGGAATCCGTCGTAACGGTAGAATTCACAACCGTATGGAATTTCCCCTGAAAATATTCCCTTACCTGATTAAAAAAAGCTTCCTCCGGCCTGACAAATTCCACCGTTTCAAAATAATGATGCGAGGTGCCTTCCTCACACAAAATGCTATCCGGCACCACCACATCGCCAACCTGGATTTCTTTCCCGAACCCGCCGCACATACCGACGACAAGGATCCGTTTCACGCCAAGCGCCCTGACCGTTTCCAGTGTATCAACAGCCGCCGGGCAGCCATATCCGCCTTTGGTAAAGCAGACGTCCGGATGCCCTTTTACCGCAATACACTCCGGATTGTCCAGAAAACAAGGAAGTCTGTCATAAAGAGTGACCGTGTCAAAATTTTCTTTCAGGAACCGCAGCCCGATTCCAAGCTCAAATATCACACAGGTTTCCGGCAGCTCCCTTATATCCCCGCTGCCATGACTGCTCCTCACATGCTTTTCCGCCGTTATAACCGCTGGCGTATTGTCCTCTGAAAATGCCCACCTCATGCCTTTCCCTCCCTGCCTGCTGCACCGCGCTTATCCCATATTTTTAATTACTATAACATACTTTTCCACCAATTACAGCGTTTCTCATCTGTATAATATTTTCCGCACCGTCTCAACCGACAGCCCATACTCCTCGGCCAATTCCTGCATTTTCTGCTTTTCCACATAAAACCTGCGCCGGATCTCTTCATTGCGCTGCTCATAATATACCCTGGCCCCGGATACTGCGCCCCATCCTTTTTTCTCTTCCTTTTCCGGAATATAAACCAGTTCACCGGAGGAATATTTTTGTATTTCCCGAAGCAGTTCGTCCGGAAAAATTTCAGAGGCATTCCGATATTTCATTTCACTCCCCTTCCTTTCTAAAACCGCTCTACGAGATTTTGTTTCGCGCGGCTTCTTCCCTTTAGTTCCGTGAAAGGAAATCCTCCAGGGAAGGGTACTCGTTTATTTTTCCTCCACGCTCTATTATAATCGCTCTCACCGCTTTTTCCAGCTCACAGCTTTGCCTGCTCACTTTTTCCAGGCAGTCAGGGTCAAAAAAGCCTAAAAGATCCATTTCCTCAAAGCCAAATTCCTCCGCAGCCACAACCAGCTCGGTCTGCAGATAGACGCAGTCATGAAAAGCTTCCTCCGGCATGTTCTGCTGGCAAAAATAGCGGATTCTTCTCCAGGTAAGGCTCATTTCCTCATACCAGCCTGACAGCTGTTCATAACCGTCTTTTTTCTCTTTTTTCATTTCAGCCGGCCTGCGCTGCTGCAGGAAGTTCCGGGCAGACTGTATCAGAAGATAAATCAGCTCCCTGATTTCTTCAATCGTATCCGCCCGAAGAAGCTGCTTTGAATAATCATAAAATTTTTTAGGAACCTCCTTCAGTTCGGGACAGTGATACATTCTGCTTTCCGCGCTGTCCTGCTCCGCCTGTTTTTCCGAAAAAATACCGCAGTCCGCAAAAGTTTGGTTCATAAACGCGGCCGCCTGCGTAAGGAGGCTCTGGATATATCCTGCTGCCATCCGGCATTTGCATAGCTTTTCTTCAAACAGAAGCGTACGGTAAATGTCCATGGCCATATCCACCCGTTCCAGCGCTCTCTGATACATCAAACCTGGATTCCTCAGGTTTTCAAACAATCTGTTTTTCAAAGAAAGAAAACGTTCCTCCTCCTCCCGGGTCCTTGCATACAGGATTTCTGAGGCCGCAAGGCACAGTGTCGGGAATTCCTCCAGATTTGCCGTCCTTTCCGTTCTTTCCCAGGAACGGGGGTACAAATCATGCCCAACTCCGTCAATAATAAAGGTCTGCGCCAATTCGTTTCCCCGTTCATTGACAGGCACATAATAGTCAAAACACTCTCCATGACCGTCGCCGTTTGTGGCATGTCCTGTTACTCCTATAAGGAGAGCAATGTCCTCCCGGTATTCTTTTTCAATTTTTTCTTTCACCCACTGCGTCAGTCTGTTTTCTGCTTCCATATTTTCCTTCTCCTTTGCCCCGCTTTTTTATTTGTTTCTTTTATAAAAAGGCCGTCCATGCTTAACTTCCGATTTATGCTTTGAACACCCTTCCTAACTCAATTATAGATAAATCCTCTTTTTTCTCAATGCCGAATCCCACTATAGTCATTTGTTCCCAAATACAGCTACCGGCATAAAAATAAAAACTTTGTAAACTTTTGTCGTAATACGCATAAAATAACATAAACAATACTAAGCCTTATAAAAGGGGGCACGAATCCAATGTTAGGAACCATACTTTTATGCGTAGCATGCATTTTGATACTTGGTTTCATTTTGTTTATATGCATATGGAAAATACGTACCAGGAAATTCAAACCTTCCAAAGATAAAACCGGACAGCAACAGCAACTGAACCAGGATTTGAAAGATGCAGGCTTTGCTTATGATCTGAAAAATGATTTGTTCTACTCCGTCATGGACTGCTGGCAGCGTGAAATGGGATATTGCCGGCTGTATGACGAAGGCTCCGCCGATTTTAACATGGTTATGCACTGTGAGCCCGTCTGTTTTACGTACAACGGAAAACGATGGATGATAGAATTATGGAAAGGCCAGTACGGAATAACAACCGGCGCTGAAATCGGCATTTACAATACCGCTTCCGATGATATTAAGACGAAGCAGTTCACCGGAACCTATTACGACTGCGCCTCGGACGATGAACGTCTGGATATGAGCTTTGTCCTCCGTAAAAACGGAAAGGTTCTTTTCAAACGCAGCGGGATTCACTGGTGGCTTACCGGGTTTAAGCTGGGAGAATTTTCCCACCTTGATACTCTCACCCTGGATGCCAAAATCAAATTTCCAAACAGAACCATGCGGGACGCTTTTGTAAATGGCCTGGTGGATATCGGTTACCGCAAAAAAGAATACAGTGTTCATTCAAATATGGTTACCATCCATTACACAACGCCCCACAGTTCCCAGCCTCTTTCCAACAGTACGCCTCAGGGAATTCTGGTGCAGAATACAAACTCCATCAACTGCGGCCTTTACAGGCAGGTGACCGGAAAATATACGGAAACTCTCGATAAACTTGAATATCTTAAGACAGCCATGCCCGAACTGTATGAATTCTGTATGCATTCCCTGTATGCGAGATCCTTCTATGAAGCTTTTGACTGGCTGATTGACCTTATTCACAAGGGTCACACCCCCGACCCAGGTCCGGAGCCAGGTCCCAGTCCTTGTCCCGGCCCTGAACCCTGTCCTTGTCCCAAGCCTTGCCCTTGCCCTAAGCCCTGCCCTTGCCCTAAGCCCTGTCCGAAACCCTGCCCGAAACCTTGCCCCAAACCCTGCCCCTGCTCTCCTGCCACTCATACAAAACGGCTTCCCAACAGGATCTGTACTCCCTGTAATTGCCAGAAGCCGCAGAATCCCTGCTGTCCATGCACAAACAGCACAGCATGTGAATGTGAGGAAAAAAATACTGAAAAAGGGATGTGCCGCTGATGCCTTCGCTTGCCGATAAACTGAATAAAGTCTACACCTCCGCTCCCGTTCTTCCCTATGATAAAAACTCCCGCATCGTAATTATGAGCGACTGTCATCGGGGCCAGGGAAACGGAGCCGATAATTTTCTTCCGAACAGCCCGATTTTTCAAGGTGCCCTGGAATATTATTACAAGAATGGTTTTACCTATATCGAGCTTGGCGATGGTGATGAACTCTGGGAAAACAGATGCATCCACACGATTATCAGAACCTACAGCCATATTTTCCGGCTCATGAACCGCTTTTATCAGGATAACCGGCTTTACATGATATACGGTAACCATGATATCGTAAAAAAAAGGAAAAATTTTTCCACATCAAACTGTACAAATTATTCCTGCGATGTCACAGAACCGGAAGATTATTTTTATAAGGATTTGAAAATTACAGAAGGAATTATCCTCGAAAATAAAGATACGCTGCAGCGCATTCTCCTCATCCACGGCCACCAGGGAAGTCTGCTCAACGATGAGCTTTGGCCCCTTGGCCGGTTCCTGGTGAGGTATGTCTGGAAACCGCTGGAAACGATTGGCTTCCGCGCTCCCACAGGCTCCGGCCGATCCGTAAAACTGGTGGAAAAGATAGAGAAAAAACTGTGTGCCTATTCCAGGGAAACTAACCGAATTGTCATAGCCGGCCATACCCACCGGCCGGTATTCCCGAATCCGGGTTCCTGCCCATATTTCAATGACGGCAGTTGTGTACATCCGTACAGCATCACATGCCTGGAAATAGAAAATGATCAAATAGCCCTGGTCCGCTGGTCCTTTTCCACGACGGAGGATCGATTACTTTTCATCAGCCGCGAAGTCCTGAACGGACCGGAAAACCTGTCGGATTTTATACTGGACTGAAGTCCTTGCCGGGAAACCTTATTCCTTTAAAACCGTGCTGTCCCTTACTTTCCGATAAAACCAACTTCCGGCAGCTTACCTGGCTGCCGGGTCTGGGCGAACTGTATGAAAAAACTATCAGACTGTTTGCAGCTCATTTTTCCAGAAGCATCCTGTAATGATTTTCCGTTTCTTCAACAATAGAAAAACCCAGCCGATGATATAGATGGATAACAGGATTCTTTTTAAATGCCTGAAGCCTGACTTTGGAAAATCCGCCGCTTTCAATTGTTTCTGCCAGTAAACGGGAGCCAATACCCTGATTCCGGTATTCCGGAAGAATACAGATATTTTCCAGTTCACAGGTATCTCCGTCCACACTCCAGTTTATCATGCCGATCCGTTTTCCCCGGGAATAAATTATGTTCATATTTTCCTTTGCATTTTCCATGAAGGCATTGAAATAGTCTGTCTGCTTTTCTTCATCCCAGCCCCAGATCTCAGAAACATAGGGATAATAGCATACTTTCTTCAGCTGATAAACAAAATCGTAGTCCACCGGCATGTATTTTTTCATTGTGATTTCCATAAGCTTTCCTTTCCATGGGAAGGAATTATTCCTCGGGACATTCCTCCACATACTTTTCCATAATGTCATCCGGCAGGCTGACTTCATAGGTACATACCATATCGCCTTTTAAAGCGGAAGTGAGGACGCGGCCGTTTAATTTCCTGTCCAGAAACGCTTCTGCAAAATTCATTACATGTCCCCAGCTCCTGGGATAATTCTTCATTGCAATAATAATGTATCGGTTTTTCCGTTTTTCGCACAGGTCCCGCAACACAGCTTCCACCGGAAAATTTATCACCGTTTTGTATCCCGCAGACATTGGAACTCGCAATATAAATACCGTTGCTTAAAACATGATACTCTATCACGCGTTTTAAATAGCATGTATCGCACTGCTCATCCTCCGTAACCGCCGATAAATTTACGTATAAATTAACTCCTTTATAACAGTAATAGCGTATCAGCTCAGGGAAACGAATCGTGTCATAGCATATTCCAAAGCCTATTTTCCCATATTCCGTATCAAGAATAAGCGGCTTACGCCCTTTAGAGAAAATCTGATGCTCATATCCACAAATATGAATTTTTTTGTAAATCTTCACTGTATTATCCGGACATGTAATAAACGCTGCATTATAAATAAGATCAGCCTCATAATATGGCGCGCCAAAACATATATAGATATGCTGTTTGCAGGATATTTTCTGACACATACTCACTGCCTGAGCAACAAGTTCTTCGTTTATCATTTTAGGATCACTTAAAAAATAATAATATCCGGTTATACACAACTCCGGAAAAACAACAAAGTCAGTCCCGCTGTAAACTGCTTTTTCAATATAATCCTTCATAAGAGCTATATTTTTGATGACATCTTTTTGTGATTTAAAATTAACTACGGATATCCTCATTTATCTTTCCTCTTTAATTTTATCCTGTCACCTATAATCATCTGCCGATTCATTCCTTAAACTCCGCCATAAATGCCATGCTCCCTATAGCAGCCAAACTACAGCCTTTTACGGCGCTTAGCGAAAGACGTCAGGCCGCAGCCGGCAGACTGTTCGCCAGTGGGTAGGTAGTGTTATCTTTAAATTCTAACGGTCCACCGTACAAAAGTCAAACGAATCATTATACTTCACTGTCTGATTCAATTCTTCGCATAATACAGTCTATTTTATATTACCTGCTTTTTACACTGCAAATACCACCGCCAATACAGAAAACCCTTTCACCTGTTCTCCTTCAGATGAAAGGGTCTTTTATTTATTGATTCAGTTCTTTCAGCAAATCCAGGAGCTCCGGCCTTACAACCCGCTCTTTCCTCCCTTAACAGCCCTAAACCTGCTCCCCATCCTTTTTCACCACCGGCATATACTGGGCAACCTCAGTTTCCCCGCAGATTTCCACAGTATCAACAAGATACTCCTCCATGAATGGCTGCGGTCCGAAGCCGTACCGTTCACTGTTCTCCATCTTTTTTATGAAGTCAAACCAGGAACGGCCGTTCTGCGCATATTTTACAAGCCTTTTCAGATACAGCCCGCCGGGAAATTCCTCTTTTATCACGCCTTCCCCGTCTTTTATTTCCATTTCATACGGAATCTGTATATACAGGCGGTAAAAAAAGTCGGGGCTGTCCAGCTTTTCAAAGCTATAAAAGGCGAAGAGCCTGTTCTCTTCCCTGCCAGGCAGGATTCCTCTGTCTGCCATCCACGCGGCCAGCTTCTTTCTCGCCCGCGCTTCCGCTCCGGGACCTGTCGCCGTGCAGGATGCGGTCATAAAAGGTTCCACATATTCCTCAGTTTCATTGGTAAGCTCCGCCTGGATATCCTTTTTCAGCCGCACTGGCATGTATAATTCCACGCCGCCCGTATGCGCAAATGCGTCATCAAAGCCAAGATGCTCTTCCAGCCACTGGGCGTCACCATATACATATTTGCTTCCCTCCAGCCAATTTGAGAAACGCTTCCAGCCGCGCATGATGCCTTCTCCCAGTTCCTCCTCTTTTGTCCGCTCAATTGTGATAACCGCATACAGACCGCCGCTCAGCCGCTTTGTTTTTATTTTTTCATCCGTCACTTCCATATCCTCCGGAATCGTGACGCATACCTCATACCCGTATTCTTCCGCCGAAGGGTCGCAGTCAGGCGCATTATAACCGAAAATACGGTAATTTCCACTGCGTATGTCCAGTTTTTCCCGCAAAACCCACTGGCTCATAGTTGCAAATGCACCGTCCTCCGGATTTTTCCCGTAATAACAGAAATAAGCAACACGCATGGGTGGCATTTCTTTCAAAATTTTGATATCCGGGTACTTTTCATTCATCTCTTCGTCGGGAATTTCAAAATATTTATCCATAACATTTATCCTTTCAAACTTGTAGTCCGCTCTTTCCCGGGAACAGGCGCTTGGAGAGAAGCCGGTGACTTTTTTAAAGATTCTGGAAAATGCATCGGCGCTGGTGTATGCGTATTTAACGGCGGCATCCAGCACCTTCATCCCCTGGCATATATCATAAGCCGCAAGGGACATTCTGCGCATAATCAGGTATTCCTTTGCCTGAAATCCCGTAATGGCAAAAAACAGGCGGTAAAAATTCGAAACCGACATATACGCTTCTTTCGCCGCCTCTTCCGCCCTGATTTCATTTTCCAGATTATCCTCCAGAAAATCTATTGCTTTCTGTATCCTTTCATAGTAGTTCACCGGCCTGCCCTCCTGCAATCTTAAGATGTTTTCAGTATAGCAGACACCCGGACAGGTTACCCGACTTTTTTTCTCATTCTGCTTTAGCTCCATGCATTTCAGAATTTCCGGACGTTTTAAATTGGTTCCTGCGTTCACGGACGCCTTCCTTTGTACCGACGATTATCCGGTCGCAGAATTTGTCAAACAGGCCGGTTTCCAATACACCCGGTATTCCGCGGACCGCTTTCGCCGCTGTCAGGAAATCAATATTTTCTGAGAAGCTGATGTCCAATATCCAGTTGCCGTTATCTGTTACAAACGGCCTTCCGTCCCTCTGACGGCAGACCGCCGTTCCTCCCAGCTCTTTCACCGCCTCAGCCGCCCAGGCGGAACCAAAGGGCAGGACCTCTGCGGGAAAGGGGAATGTGCCCAGGCGTTTTACCAGTTTGCTTTCATCCATGATCCAGATCACCTGCTCCGCTCTGCGGGCAACGACTTTTTCCCTGAGAAGCGCGCCTCCTCCTCCCTTTACCGCACAAAAGCTGTCATCGATTTCATCCACGCCGTCTATCGCCAAATCCACTTTAATCCCGGCTTCCGGACGGATAATGGGAATCCCCAGTGAAACGGCAAGCTTTTCCGTCGCTTCAGAGGTTACGGCCGCCTGCAGAGTCCTTCCTGCGCGGACCATAGCGCCAACCTCCTGTATGAGATAATATGCGGTGGAGCCGGTACCCAGGCCAAGCGTCATCCCGTCGCGGATATATTTAACCGAAGCCAGTGCCGCTGCTTTCTTCAGTTCTTCTTTGTTTTCTACATGATTTCTGCTGTCCATACTGTTTTTCGCCTTTCTGTGAGTCACTTTATTGATATTCTATTGTTCCATTTTTATCTATCCATACTGTAATTATGATTGTTGCAGTTATAAAAGTCAATCTGTTTTATACAAAATTCCGGGGGCCAGTTGATGGGGGCAATTGTTGCGCTTTCCTGTGCCGTACATTTCCGTTTTGACAAAAATAACGGCATTCGTTAGACTGAAACCATAGCTGGTCCGTGTAACCCTACAATATTGTTCGTCATATTTATAAGGAGGCCGAAATTGGAAGTACCATTTTGGGAAGAAACATATAAAGACGATACAGTTTTTACATTTGGCAATCAACCAAACCAGTCCATTACTGTAATCGAAAACCTGCTGGACAAATCGGGAAGAGTTCTTGACGTTGGCTGTGGTGACGGAAAAAATTCATTGTACCTGGCTAAACAGGGATTTAGGAATATTGATGCTTTCGATTTGTCGGTAAATGCAATTGAAAAGCTGCGCCGTTTGGCAGTGGCACACTCTTTAGAAATTAATGCATGGACTGACAATTTATGCAGTTTTTCCTTTGAAAAAGAATACAGTCTCATAATGTCATTTGGAACCTTACATTTTGTAAGTAAGAATGACTGGTACAATTTTATTATGAAATCCAAAAAAGCCACGGCAGTCGGAGGCTTTCATATTATGCAGCTGTTTACGAACCAGGTGCCTCCCTCTCCTGATATTGCACCTTTTGCTATCGGTATGGCAGATGACGGCGAAATCAGGAAGCTGTATGAGGATTGGGAGATTATTGATTTCAGGTCGTATGTTTTTGAAGACGAGCACCCCAATGTTCCCAGGCATCTGCATGCCTCTAACAAAATTACCGCCCGCCAGATAAAGTGAGGCCGCCGTCCTTTTCAGCTTTTTCTTCAAATCACTTAAAGCCCCTCCCCGCCAAAGACGGCAGGAAGGGGCTTCTCTGCTGCAGCTTTATTTCCATTGAATTATTTCTGCAGATTTATTTTTGTAGCTTCATTTCTGTGGCTTTATTTCTGTAATACCATTTGTACTGACTTACTTCTTATTTGTCCTAACCTCTTTATGGTATTACAAACCATCCTTAAAGGAACCGTTCCTCAAACCACCATTTCACATCCGCTTATTCCAGACCAAGCTTCTCCTTCAGCTCATTCCAGATATCAAATGCGGAGAAACGCATCGGTATGCTGTAATCATCCCCGCTCCCATGCACCGGTGTCCACACCTGGGCATAGAACGGGCTCTTACGGGCCATATCGGCATAGTGCCATGTGTTCCGCTGGCATTCCGGGCACCAGTGGCCGCCGCGCAGCATGGCGTTGACGCTCATTTTGTATTCATGGCCTTCCGAACATCTGAACCACAGAGGCGTATAAATATCGGGAATATTTTCATCCAGCAGCTCACAGCCCCTGAACCGCGCCGCTTTCCTGATATCCTCAGCCTGCAGCTCTTCCAGCGCCTTGCTCTCATCATAGCCGTGATCCATATAAACCGGATTCTCCTCGGAAGGATGGTAAAATTCATATCCTTCCTCCACACTCTTAATCTGCTGCTGTTTTTCTCTGGATCCGAAAAATGCATGAATCCAGTCTTCCTGATTATTCTCCAGCATCCAGGAGGTTCCCATTTCTTTATGGCTGATTTTTTCCAGGTTTTCCTTCATGGACCGGGTATTGGGCATCATGGCGGCAATCATGGGATTTTTCATCATCGCTTCCATTTCCGCCGTCGCCTCCGCCCGGTAGCTTTCCGGCGGGATTACCCTGAAATGTAAAATATCCTCCAGTAAATCGGAATCCGTATAATAGTGGCCATGGAAATTGTAAAGCGCACATTTTGTCACGTCAAATACATCCTGGTAACGGATTCCCATGGGGCCGAAGCTGAAATTCATCAGCTCCCAGTGGGCAAAACGCCAGCCCTTGCCGCTGCTTAAATTATAGGCCTTCCTCCAGAACTCCTCAGGCACCCAGTCCTCGCAGAGATTAGCCATGCAGATGCCGGATTCCACCGCAGTGCTCCATTCCAGCACGTTATTTGGATTCTGATGGTGCTGGATCGGCTCCTCGCCCGCTCCCTGATCCGGCGGGTATTGCCCGGTCTGACGAATGGAAACCCAGTATTTCAGTCCGCTGTCAAATACAGAAAGCTCGGAAAATACCTTTGACATCGCATAATAATCATGGGCGGAAGGATTGATGGGATCTCCGCAGCGTCCCCAGTTCACAGGCACCGGCCTGTCACCAGTCATGGCTACCGTACCCACATAGGCGAATTTCACCTTGTCCGGATCCGGCTGTTCCTTAATGGCTTTAATAATATTCAGGGTGGAGCCGATATTCGTATACAGCGTTTCTTCCGGATATTTATCCGCCGCCGGAGATACCATGGCGCCGATATGCAGCACATAATCCGCACCGGTTACACATTTCAGAATTGTTTCATAATCCTTCATGTCTCCCCAGACTACTTCCAGATAAGGATCGGCAATTTTTTTCACAAGCTCTTTATTCTTTGCGGAAGGACGCGCCAGCATGCGGACCACAAATTTCGGTTTTCTTGCAAGCAGCTGCTTCACCGTTTCAATCCCCATTTTCCCGGTTCCGCCTGTTACAAAAACGGTTTTGGGCGCTTTTGAAATCACCGCACGGTATTCAGGCTGATCGAATTTAACAGCCGCTTCCTGCGCTTCAAAGGTGGCATTCATCGCACGGCGGGCACGCAGCGCATCCCCTACCTTCACGAAAGCGATGCCTTCATTGCGGCAGATTTCCTCCAGCGCCGAAGCGTCATTGCTTCTGGAACCAACCGCGACCACCGCATAATCACAGGGGTAAGACTCTTCTTTTCCATCCCTGATTCCATACACGCATCCATTTTCAATCCGGTTTACCGTGATATCTGTGACTGTTACAATTCCACGTTTTGCAATTTCTTCCATTACACAGATTTTACGGACAGGCCCGATATCAGCGCATACCTCCGGCAGCATTTCCAGGACGGTAACCTTGCAGCCGCTTTCCGCAAGATATTCCGCCGCTTCCATACCCACAAGACCGCCGCCGATTACCACGGCGGCACCGGAAACCTTCACCTTTCCGCCCAGAACCTGATGGGAGTTCACCACATTTTCCCCGTCTGCGCCCGGAATTCTCAGGCTGATGGGCGAGGAACCAATTGCGCAGATTACGGTATGCGGCTTTTCCTCTGCGATCAGTTCAGGGGTTACCGGCGTATTCAGATGCACCTCAATCCCCGCTCTTTTCACCTGCGACGCCATGGAAAGCATGGCCGCCTTCATTTCCTGTTTGCGGGGCGCTTCCCCTGCCAGCAGGAACTGTCCGCCAAGATGATCGCTGCTTTCATAAATCACCGGCCTGGCGCCGCGTTCCTTCAATACAAGCGCCGCCTGCATTCCGGCAATTCCGCCGCCTGCGATAAGCACCTTCTCCGGCTCTTTACAGGGAACCGGCGCCATCTCCGCTTCCAGGCCTACCGCCGGATTTCTCAGGCAGGTGATGTGGGGCATATCCAAATTGGAAAAACCGTCATAGCAGCCCTGATCACAGCCTACACAGGTTATGATGTCCTCTCTTCTTCCTGCCTTTGCCTTGTTGCAGAATTCAGGATCCGCCAGCTGTCCCCGGCCGATAACCACCATATCCACCTTGTCTTCTTCCAGAATCTGCTCCGCCAGCTCCGGCGTATTGATCCTGCCGACGCCAACTGTCAGCATGCCTGTTTCTTTCCTGATATATGCCGCATTGTCAATATTGAAGCCGCAGGGCAGATCAAGGGAAGGTACCTCATATTTCAAAGCCGGCGTTATTATATTTCCTCTGGAAATATCCAGGACATCCACGCCTGCTTCCTTTGCCCATTTACAGAACTGCGCCACTTCTTCTATTGTCAGCCCGTTTTCAAGATAATCATCATGCGCATCTATTCTCATGAAAACCGGCATGTCCGCAGGGACCGCACTGCGGATGGCGCGGATGGCTTCCAGCGGGAAACGCGCCCTGTTTTCCAGGGATCCGCCGTATTCGTCTGTCCGATGGTTGATTCCGCCCGACAGGAAGGAATGAGGCAGATAGTTATGCGCGCAGTGGAACTCCACGCAGTCAAAGCCCGCTTCTGCAGCCCTTGCCGCCGCTTTGCCAAAACAGTCCGCTATGTAATGGATCTGTTCCACGCTGATACCGGGCAGTGTAAGCTCCGCCGACACCGGCATGTCAGAGGCCACATACATCACTGCGGCCGGATCAAAGCTTACGGCAATGCTTCCCTGCCAAAGCTGGATCCCCGCTTTGCCCCCCGCTTCATGGATGGCATCCGTCAGCTTCTTCAGCCCCGGAATATACTTATCCTCTGCAATGGAAAGGAACTGCTTGGGGGAGCTTAACGGCTCCACGCTGGCTACCTCCACCATATTCAGTCCGTTTCCGCCCTTCACCCTGGCAACATGATATCGGATCAGCTTATCCGTCACCATTTTATGATCGCTCATACGGGTACCCATTGCGGGCAGGATAACACGGTTTTTCAGCTCCATCCCTTTGATCCTGATGGGAGAAAATAATTTTTCATACATAAGTTCCGTCCTCCTTTTCTTATATCTTATATTGTAAACTATTCATAATCTGTACAGTCAATGGTGTTTTTTTATTCAGATTTTGTTATAATTAACAGAAGATTTGCACATGAAATGTATTTTTATCCACAATATGCCTTTCGAAAACTGTTCACCTGGTGTACACTTTCCGGTAGCGGGCCGGATCATGTGCAGGGAGAAATATTCTGTGGTGAAGGCTTTTGCACCAGGCGGACGGTAACGTTTGCACCGGACGGCAGCTTTTTTTGATAAAGGAAGGAGTATCCATGAGAATTAAGGAAGTGATTGAAAAAACCGGATTATCCAGGAGAACCATCCAATTCTATATCTCACAGAAACTGATCATGCCAAAAGAAGATCCGGTAAACGGTTATCATGATTTTTCGGACGAGGACGTGCGCAATCTCATTATTATTTCACGGCTGCGCAGGCTGGATTTTCCCGTTTCCGATATCCGTCATATCCTTCGTTTCCCAGGAACTGCTTCCTACTATTTCTACCGGCAAATCGACACTCTGACGAAACGGATTGACACCATGCGGCGGAATGTGGATATCCTTGCCCGCTATTTTGAAAATGATCCTGCCCCCATAGACTGCGATTCCCTTGCCGCGAGCCTGAGGCTCATGGAATCCTATGAGGAAAAGAAGGCTGCCGCTGATGATTTTACGGAGCTGGACAAGAGAATCATCCCTCTTTTTATATGGACGCCCTATCTTTCCGGAACCCGCAGTGAATACCAGGAATTCATCTGGAGCAAAATTTCCCGGAAGGTAATTGAGGATTATCAGCCTTTCCTGCGCAGTATGAAGTACATCATTTCTGCCCTTACGCCGGAACAGCTCACCTACAGCAGCGAAAAAACAGCGCAGCAGGCTGAAATTATAGCGTCCTTAAAGCATGACAGCCTTCCTGCCCATGCAGCCTGCATGCTGGAGCAAATTGATGCTTTTCTCCGGGACAGCGCCCTTGTGGAAAAATGGAACCTCGTCTATCCGCCGCTGATTTATCCGCTTCTGACAATCGGATATTCCGAACTGAGCAGTATGATGTTTGAACTGAACAGTGATTATGAGCGTTTTTATAATAATATCTGTGTTCTATGCGGCTTAATCTGGAACCTGCTTCAGACAACAGAACATGGGACACGGATTTATGAGGAAATCGCAGAGAAACTTCTTCCCATTAACTGGGAGCAGAATGGGAAAGGGGAGCTTGAACGGATGACCGTATTTGCGTTCAGCCCCTATGCCCTGCTGGAAAAAGAAGACATTAAAAAGCTGTTATTTTGAAGGATTTTACCGTAACAGTCCGGCAGTTGAACTGTTACTATTTTCCTTCTGTTAAAATAAAAAACATACGAGGAGTATTACTATGCAGAAAAACCTTTCACTTTCCATTGACATCGGCGGTACCTCCGCCAAATATGCTTATGTCACGGCAGACGGAAAGCTCACCGGGAAAGATTCCTTTCCCACCTCCGGCCTGAAAAACCTGGATGAATTCTATCAGCACCTGCTGCCTGTTATCGATAAGGCTATTGCCTGCGGCGCCGTAAATGTAGGGTTGTCCTGTCCGGGTTTTATCCAATCGGACGGACTGTGTATGGGCGGCGTTGAGAATCTGCCCTATCTTAAAGGCGTGAATATCCCTGAATTCCTCCGGCAACATAATCCGTCTCTCAAGGTGTCTATTATGAACGACGGTACTGCCGCCGCTTTAGGGGAGTACTGGCTGGGCAGCGGCCAGGGCAGCCGTGTCCTGCTGTGCATCACCCTGGGAACCGGTATCGGCAGCGCTCTGATTCTGGATGGCAGGCCATATCCGGGCAGCCATTTTCAGAGCGGGGAAATCGGCTACAGTGATTATTCCTCCTCTGAAGAATACCTGGAAATCAATTATTCCACCCTGGGAATTCTCAGAAGGGCCTCGGAGCTTACCGGCGAACAGCTCGACGGCTTTGCCTTTATCCAGCGCGTCCGGGACAATGATCCCTGCTGCCTCCGGCTGTTGGAGGACTGGACCGAAAAGCTGGGCCGTATCCTGGCAAACAATATCCTGATGCTTGACCCTGACAGGGTGGTAATCGGCGGCGGCATTTCAAAGCAAAGCGACATCCTGATTCCTCTCCTGGAAAAACATACAAACCGCCAGCTTCCGCCCCAGTACCGGCATCTGGCCGAAATCGTTCCCGCCAGGCTCGCCAATGATGCCGGCCTGTTCGGCGCTGTAAAACCGTTTTATGAAACGGGTATGGATACGTGACGCTGCTTTGATAATTTGCCAGCGCTGCCGCGGTGTAAAAAAGAAAACGTCAGGGCTTATGGCAAAGCCGGCCAAAAGGCAGTTCTTTGCATCCACCGGCCTAACCAGCCAAACAAACAGGCGCTTCCCGCCGCCGTTCTAAAAATGCCTCACTCCCTGTTCCCGGAGTGAGACATTTTTATTCGGCCAGATCAGTCCACCTCCTGCCCTACGCGCAGACCGCAGAAAGTGATCCAAATATGCCAAAAGCTACTCTGCAGATAATCTGCCCATATAACTATCGCTATTCCATATCTCCTCAAATTCTTCTTCCCTAATGGCCAATGCAAAAAATCCCCCGCCCCACTCTCCTGAATTCAGCTCTGCCGCAGAAGGTATGGAAAGAATCTCAATAACATCACGATAGAAATCCTCTATACATTTCACTTTCCTGTCCGCAAAAATCTCAATTGCCCTGAGCGCCAGCCGCTCATCCTCCAAATCAACCTCATAAAGGTAAACAACGGGCATATCGTCCGATTCATAGTCAGCAAAAACCTTGATATATTCCACATTTTCTTTCATATGCGCATCCTCCCCGGAATCAGCTAAGCACAGTAAATATCCGGCAATTTCACCGATACCATCCACACAAACATAAACCAGCACTCACCCGGCTATGAATTATTGTCCCTATTTCTGCGGTATCCGGATGGGGACATCCCTGTAAAGCTGCGGAACTGGCGGATAAAATGGGTCAGGTTATTATACCCCAGGGACTCTGCGATGGAGGATATGGTCCTGTCCGTAAACAAAAGCACATTTTTTGCCGAATCAATCCTTGCACGGATGAGATCCTCCATGGGAGATGTCCCATAAAAGGATTTGTATACCGTATAAAAACGGGACTCGCTGAGGGGGATACGGGCCGCCATCTCCGCCACAGTCCATGGATGATTCAGGGAAAGAAGCACCTCGCTGCGAAGCCTGCGTAAGCCCTCCGAGGTGGTGGTATCAATAGCAGCAGTATACTCATCCGACAGGGAACGGGAAAGCTTTATAAATAATTCTGTCATTTTCAGCATTATAAACCGGGTGCTTCCTGATTTCCGGGAAAAATACTCGCTTTCCATCTCCTGCACAATAGCCGTTATCAATTCCGGCTGGCGTGGGTAAAGAAGTGTATCCAGCGGAAGGTCCAGGCATTCCGGCAGTCCCTCCGGCATTTCGGAAAAATGAAACCAGTCATGCACCAGCGGCTGCCGCGCAATGAAATACTGCGGAGTCCCCGGCGCATAAATGATACAGGCATGGTTCGGCGCCACAGTTCTTACCCCATCAATGACAATTTCCACACTCGTAAGAAAATGTACAAAGGAATACCCCGGATATCCTTTTCTCCTGTTCAGGCAGAAACCGGCCTGTTCCGGCCAGGCATGGCGAATTCCATATAACAGCGGCATAATATTTTTTCCTTTCTGAATTTATTACACATTATATTAATCGCAGTAGGATATGTCAACAAATTCATAGATTATGTCATTGAATATACAGGAATGGTTTGGCATGATTGACTTATACACAAAACATGAATTATTGGGAGGAAATGCTATGAATTCAAGAGAACGCGTACATGCTGTCCTTAATCACCAGCTTCCGGATCGTGTACCGAATGGATTGGGCGGCTGCGAAACAGCAGGACTGCACGTAATAGCTTATGACAATCTGCAGGAGCTTATGGGCGTGGAGCAAAAGCCCGCCAGAGTAGATACCTTTATGATGAATGCCGTTTTTGAAGAACCCGTAATCCGTGCCATGGACGGAGACCTTATCCTGCTTGCCTCCCCTAATATGTGTAAAAGTGATCTGCGGGGAGACGCAGACGGGCAATGGAAGGAACAGAAGCTCTGGGGAAAGACCTTCTCCATACCGGTACAGGATTATTTTAGTGTAAACAGCGATGGATACCTGGTCTGGGACAGCTGCGGCGGAGTAATCTGCCCGAAGGGCTCCTATTATTTTGATCAGAATGAGGCTGTTGACCTGATGGCTGAAATCGAAGTGCCGGATCCGGAGCAATTCCATCCCAGGGACACAATTGAAGAAAAAACACTCCGTAATCTGGAAAATGCCGCGAAAAAATTATATGAAGAAACGGATCTGTCTCTCTGTCTTGGGGAAAGCATTACCGACCTGCAGGTAGCTCCCGGCGGTATGATCGGTTCCATGGTTTTAATGATGGAAGAACCGGATGTGATGCGGGCGCTGCTGTCAAAATGCGTGGAAGCAGGCTTAAAGCAGATTGAGCTGCTGGAACAGGCCGTAGGAAAATACGTGGATATTCTATCGGTGGCACATGACTTTGGCGACAACAATGGCGTTACCATCGGCGAAGAACTGTGGAGGGATATTTATAAGCCTTTTTATAAACAGTTTTTCCAGGGCTGGCGCAGCATCACCAACATGAAAATAAATCTGCATTCCTGCGGATCCATCGCGTCTATCTTAGGGGATCTCATCGAATGCGGCGTTCAGATCGTTAACCCTGTCCAGACCTCCGCCGCAGGTATGTCGGCGGAAGCCCTTAAGCAACGCTTTGGAAAGGATGTGGTTTTCTGGGGCGGCGGCTATGATGCACAGCTTATTGATATATCCTCCTCTTACGAGGATGTCTACAGAAACGTTTATAAAAATGTTAAAATACTGGGCGCCGGCGGAAATTATATTTTTGCAGGAGTCCATAACCTGCCTGCAAATATGCCGGAGCATCATCTGAAGGCTATGCTGGATGCGTATCGTGATGCACGGGACTATTAGAACCGGCAGGAACTACCAGATTAAGCGAGGCCGCCGCTCTCAATTATCTGAATGGTGGAAAATTTAAGCGGACGGCAAAGCATTTCATTCCCCGTCCAATGAATCCCAATGCCCGTTGGCGATCCGGTAGACAGGATCGTCTTCCCGCTCACAGTTGACCAATACGGAAATCATCAGTTCATCAATTTCCGGATCATCTTTTATCCGATCCAATACCTCAAAAGCGCTCTGACGCAGCACATCCGGGTATCCCGGCTCGATGAACGCCATAGCCAGGTCCTTTGCATCGGCTCCGGGCTGCCGTGCGGCATACCGCAGCAGCCGCGCCGCCGAGTCCGGATCCTCATGATCATCATCCATCGCCAGACATCGAAGCCCTTCCGCATTCAGTTCCACCCCCGGGTACAGCGCCAGCGCTCCCGCATCGGCATACATGGGGTAACGCTGCGCTGCCTTTATATACTCCATGTCCCATACCGGACGGACACCGGAGGCGATCAGCGGAGGCGTTCCCCTTCGTTTCCTTCCCAACGGGCAGTCAAAGAGTTTTTGCTGCGCAGGGGTGATGATATCCGCCGCCGGCGTCTCGCTCCCGTCCGGCCAGACAATATGCAGGATTCCCTCTCTCCAGATACGCCCCGGACGCGATATGGTCAGGGCCGGCACTGTTTTTTCCTCCAGTGCACAGGCGCAGGCGCGGTGGTGCCCATCCAGAAGGACACTCATATATCCCCAGAGCGAATAGGCCAAAACAGGAGGAAGCGCCTCCCCCTCCCTGAGGCGCCGCCGATAGTTCTCCGCCTGCTGAGGATCGTACTTTTGTGCGCTCTGCGCAGGATAGAGATAGCAGGGGAAACAGGGAAGCACACGATGCTTATCTGAATCATAGTACTCCGACGTCGCTTTGAATGACGTCAATGACTCCGGAACATCCCAGAAGAAATGCCCGTCACCATCGGTTGGATAGTAATCCGAATAAGACAATACATAAATTCCCGGCTGGAGCAGGCCAAGGACCGGCCTCACCCGCTCCAGCGCATCCGCAAGTCCGGCATATGGCTTATCCAATGCAGCCCGGACCGAACGAATTTCCCTGCAGTCCTCCGGTATCCCGTACCCCGCCGCCAGCATACTCTCACAGGTAGGGGAGCCGTTGGCCTGTATCCTGAGTAGCGGGGTTTCGCCCAGATACAGGATAGAACGATAGTCCGCTTCGCATCCTCTGGCTTCTTTTTCCGGTTCAAACCAGTCCATGCTTAACCTCCCACAGCTGCCCCGCACAGCAAGAAGCAGATGCTCCGAGGGAAATGCCGCCAAACACCCCCTGTGTCCTGCAATTACCCCTATCTTTTCTTTTTGAAACAGCATAATATCCCTCCCCTTCGCCATTTCCATAGCACCATCCTATCCTCCATGATAAGCTTTGACTTCCCGGTAAGCTTCACGATGGCATATTCCTCCTTGGTGACGGCCAGATATCCGGTCTACTGTACAGAAGAATTCATGCAGACGGTTCCCCGTGACTGGCCGCGCAGCCAGCTGGAATTTATTTATGTTTTTCCATATACTCGGACTTTACTTTGTCTATTGTTTTTCCACCAATACCAAAATTTTTATCTGGTAATTCTTTAATGGTAACAGAGAAAAATTCCTGCGGTACATTCATTATTTCAGATGAAACTTCTGTTAAACGCTTAATCAGATTTTCTTTTTGTTCATCTGATAAAGCTCCGCTTTCAATTGTTATATATGGCATTTTACTCCTCCTTATAAATTGGGATTGGTTAAAACATGGTTTATGGTTGGCTCAGGATATTTCACAAATAATGTTGCAAATTTATTTGCTTTTGGAACCGCCTCATCTAAAATGTCTTTGTCCCCACGCCAAAGTCCTGTTAGCATATCTGTAGCCGGTCTGTATAATGGAAAAATATTTGTTCCCTATCCTCTATTCCTCTACACAACTTTACATTGTTTTCTATAGCCGGCAATGTGCTCATAGACTTTTGTTTATAAGCTTACGAATGTGACCATCAGTATCGTTTGAAAGTTTTTTTAATGCATCTGTATCACAGAATCTAATTGCCAGCTTAGCTGCCTGATAACGTATTTTTTCTGCGCTGTCATCAAGAAATAAATCCAATAATTCATAAAATGTTATTTGGGTCGCTCTCTCGGTAATTACTTCAGCAAGTGCAATACGGTGACTGATGTTATTTGATATATTAAAAAGCAATTTAAAAAATTCAAGATTTTCTTGTGTAGGGGAAAGCTGCTGTAAACACGCATAATAACATGCGTCAATTTGCTCATGATTGTTCAAAAAGCACGCGCGTATAATTTCATCGTGAATACAAAACTTACCGCTGGAGTACGCCTCTAATGCTCTTAAAATAAAATGGATATCATCAGTCAACAACGCTTCCTGCAATTTATCATTTAGCTTAATGGCGTAAGACATACGAAATATCACACCGAATACATAAAGCCTTTTATGATAATCATTGTCAGATAAATACGGAAGCAAGGCTTCATACGCTTCTACATCGTCTTTATAGGAAAGAGCCGTGCAGCAAACAGAAAAGCAGGACATATCTGCTGCGGCGTGCAGTCTGTCAATAAGCTGTTTGGTTGATAAATTATACGGCACAATAATACCATTTATCATTTCAGGCTTCATTTTGAATTCCCCCTGTACAATTATATTTAGTATCCTGCTTCACCCCCCTGTTCCATCCTCCACAGTCAGCAGCAGCTCCACAATCCCTCTCTGCGCCTCCTGCGTATAATAAAACACCTCATACTCATTCCCTTTGGAACTGACCCGTACCTCGGCTTCTATTCCAAAATCCTTCCCATATTCCGTTATCTTCCGCAGCGGCATCCGATTGACGAATTTCAGTTCAAAAAGCCCTTCCTCCAGCAGCATCTGCTCCACCGCCTTTATGGTCAGACGTTTCGTCGTGCTCTCATCCCGTAAATCATTCATCTGACCCACAAGATCACTTAAGGACATCCGCGGGGCATAGTGTATCTGCGACGCGATTTCCTCCGTCATCACAAACTCTTCCTTCGTCTTTTTCCCGCTTTTCGTACCGGCCGGCAGTTCCTCTTTTCCCGCATCCGCTTCCAGCTCCGGCACCCCTTCATAATCCTGCACCACATCATAATCCAGGCTGGAAAAATCCACAGCGCCCAGGCTGTCCGGTTCATCCGTCTTGCCGTTCTCCCGGTTGAACCGGGCAATACACTGCAGGAACTGCTCTCCGTATTTTTCAAACTTGAACTCACCAACGCCTGATACTGACAGCATCTCATTCTTATCCACAGGCCGTATCACGCACATATGCACCAGCGACTTGTCCGAAAAAACAATATAAGGCGGCACGCCTTCCTTTCGTGCGATTTCCCCGCGCAGTCCGCGCAGGACTTCAAACAGCTTCTCATCCTCCTCATCCAGATCGAAGGCGGCGGCGCCCCTGCTCTTTTTGCCTTTCTTTTCACCGGCAGCCTTCGCAGGATGCTCCTGTTCCTTCGCCATTTTCATCATCACCGTCTCATCCTCTTCCAGGATAAGCTTTGACTTCCCGGTAAGCTTTACGATGGCGTATTCATCGTTGGTGACGGCCAGATACTCATTCAGCATCAGATAATTCATCACCTGACGCAGCTTATAGACAGGTACTTTGGACAGCTCCCCGTAATGCGGGTTTTCATCCATCCGGTACTGCCTGATTTTCGCCGTGTTTGCACCATGCACCGTGTCTATAATCACATTCGTCCCATACCGCTGGCGGCAGGCAAGCACACAGCCCAGCAGGACTCTGGCAATCTCCGTCACGTCCACTTCTTCAAACTGGCTTAAGCAGTTGGAGCAGTTCCCGCAGTAATTGGAGCCATATTCTCCGAAATACCGCAGAATATAATCTCTCAGGCACTCATTGGTAAAACAATAATAAGTCATCTTCCGGAGCCGGTCCCTGTCCCTCTCCATCACAAGCTCCTTTGTCAGCGGATCCATCTCCTGATTATCCTGGTTATTATCGATAAAAAACTGGTTCGTCACCACATCCTGGCCGCCGTAGAGGAGGATACATTCCGCCGGCTCCCCGTCTCTGCCCGCGCGGCCGGCCTCCTGGTAATACGACTCCATATTCTTAGGCATATTATAGTGTATTACATACCGCACATTGGATTTATCAATGCCCATTCCAAAGGCATTGGTAGCCACCATAACCGGATATCTGTCATAAATAAAATCGTCCTGGTTCTGTCTCCTTTCACCGTCACTGAGTCCCGCATGGTAACGGGTGACCGGAAAACCGTCTCCCCGCAGCCGCTCGCAGACCTCCTCCACCACTTTTCTGGTCAGGCAGTAAATAATCCCGCTTTCTTCCCTGTGAAGCTCCAGATAATTTTTCATCGTGGCATATTTATCTTTGGGAGTCTGCACGGCAAAATAGAGATTCGGCCGGTCAAAGCCGGTCGTCAGCACCTCCGGGGTACGGAGCATAAGAATATCTATGATATCATCCCTGACCTCTTTGGTAGCCGTTGCCGTAAAAGCGCCGACCACCGGCCGCTCAGGCAGCATTCCGATAAACTCTGAAATTTTCAGATAGCTGGGACGGAAATCCTGTCCCCACTGGGAGACACAGTGCGCCTCATCCACAGCAACCATGGAAATTTTGGCAGTTCTGGCAAAATCCAGGAATTCCTCCGTCACCAGCCGCTCCGGCGCCACATAAATGATGGGATATCGTCCGGCCTTCGCGTATTCCAATGCCTTCCTGTACTGACCATATGTAAGTGAGCTGTTCAGGAAGGCCGCATGGATTCCCACGCTGTTCAGGGCCCCTACCTGATCCTTCATCAGGGATATCAGGGGCGATACCACCAGCGTAATTCCGGGCAGCATTAAAGCAGGCACCTGATAGCAGAGAGACTTTCCCGCTCCGGTAGGCATAATTCCAAGGACATCCCGTCCCTGCAAAATACCGTCTATCAGCAGCTCCTGTCCGTCCCTGAAGCTGTCATATCCAAAATACTGCTTCAATATCTGATATTTATCCATTTCGTTCCTCCAAATAAAAAGCCCGCCGTATCCGGCCGCCTCTTCCTTTTTTCCGTCTGTTCTTTTCCGTTATTTTCGGAAATTCAGGGAGATCTCTCTTCAAGACTCACACAATACACACATGACAAGGCACTTATGGCCTCAACAGAAATTCGATGCTTTCATCCTATCACAGATATGTCCGGTTATGCAATCAAAATGCACCGTTTACCACGTTTTTTTCCATCCGCCTTTCTTTACGGAAAATCTTTTTCCCAAAAAATCCTGCCGCTGCATACACGCTTTTGCTTTCTGAGGCTTTTTAACTTCTGTTTGTAAGTTTAACGATATAACTGGAATTAATTACCAATTTGCATAAATAAAATTGTATGTAATTACTAAATTTATGTTTTTTATTGTGATTTATATTGACAAAGTTTATAAAGTAATGGCAATATAATAAAAAGATTTAGTTTAACGATAAATATAATATTAATCAAGAAAGAGGATTGTCCGAAAACAAAACAGCCGGATAACCGGCTGCTTCAGGGGAAAAAGCTTCCCGGAGGGTGTTTTACGGAGAACATAAATTGTACTCAGGAAAATAACGGAAGCGGGTTTTATACCCAAAAGGAGGTTTTCAGACAGTCTGAAAAAGGAGGGATGAAAAAGAGTATGAAAAAGCAGAGATTTAAGTCAGGCTTTGAACCGCCTGCGCATTTTGACAGTGGTTAACCTGTCAGAGCAGACACACACCTTCCCTATCCATTAGCTGTCGGATAAGAAAGGCAATTATCTACAATGCAGGGGACTGTAGCCAGAATCTTTTTGCACTGTTTTCCGTTTCGCGGACAATGGGCAGGCAGGACATGCAGGCTGCGGCGGCCCTTACATCATGACCCAGCCCTTGGAGAGGGGCTTTAATAACTACTACTAACCAAGTAAGGAGCGAAATAACATGATTAAATTTTGGAGACAGGGTGCAGCTTTACTGCTGGCCGGCGTAATGGCAGCCAGCCTTGCCGCATGCGGCAGCACCAGTACAGGCAGCACAGGAAATTCAGACAATGCAGGCGCTTCCAATGAAGGCGCAAGTGCCGAAAATACCGGCGGCAGTGAGAATAACGGCGAGATTGTAAAGCTGGTGGTATGGGGCGTCGGCAGTGCCGATACCGAAGACTGCAACGAGGTTGCCGCCGCTATCAGCGAAATTACCCGCGAGAAAATCGGTGTTGAAATCGAGCTTGTCCGCGGTCAGGACGCAGAACAGATCAATCTGGCTCTTACTTCCGGTGAACCCATCGATATGCTGAACTATAATAACGTTAACGGCCAGCTGGCTGCTATTGTACGTAACAACTATGCTACAGCTCTGGACGATCTGGTTGAAAAATACGGACAGGGCGCTCTTGAAGTTATCAATCCTGTTGACTTGGATGCCTGCCGTTTCGGCGGTACACTGTATGCACTTCCCGACATGAAGGACACTTCCCGTTCCGCTGGTTTCTCCATGCGCAAGGATATCGTGGACGAACTGGGAATTGAAGTTCCTGAAATGGGTACTTACGATGATATGTACAAAATCCTGACTCAGGTTCATGAAGCATATCCCGACATGTATCCTCTCGTTCCCACATGGGCCGGCGGCGGTATGCAGGAAACTCTGCCTACTGATCCTCTGGGCGATAACCTGGGCATTCTGGAAAATGTTTACAACGACACCACAGAGGTTGTGAACTATTATGCAACTGAAAGCTACCGTAAATTCTGTGAAATGATGTACAAATGGAATCAGGAAGGCCTGATCATGCCTGATGCTACCACAACCACTGAAAACAACCTGCTCTCCGGCAACGGTTTTGCAATGTTTGAAAACTGGAAGCCCGGCAAGGAATTGGAAAACTACAAGTCCACAGGCAAAGAAGTGGTATTCATGAAAGTGGTTGAGCCTTACAAATATACCGATGTATCCAACGGCAACTCCTTCATCATTCCTTACAGCTCACCCCATCCTGAAAAGGCTATGGAGCTGTGGAACCTGATGTATACCGATCCTGAGGTTTCCAACCTGTTTATCAATGGTATCGAAGGCAAGCATTGGGTATACACAGATGATTCCAAAACCTTTATTACCACTCCCGAAGGCGTGGATCCTAACGCCAGCGGTTATTCCTCCGTTGACTGGGCTTGGCCTAACCAGCAGATTACTCCTCTCTGGAAGGGTGCTCAGGCTGACCTGTGGGATGAGCTGAATAAGTTCAATGAAAGCGGTGTTGCCAGCCCTGCCCATGGCTTCTCCTGGGACAGCAACCCAGTATTGAACCAGGTTACCGCCTGCAACAACGTTGTATCCGCATACCACACAGCACTTCGCTGGGGCGCTATGGACCCGAATGAAAACCTTCCCAAGTTCATTGCTGAACTGGAAAGCGCCGGCATCAATGAAATCATTGCAGAGAAACAGCGTCAGCTGGATGAGTTTCTGGCAGGTAAGAAATAAACTCCGGAAACCCTGATATAAACATAAGCATGCAAAAAAGGAAGGCGGGTATGGGTTGCTCCCCAACCCGCCTCTTCTTTACACATTATCAAATCATAGGGAGGACTAAAATATGAAGAATGTCAGAAAAAAGCTGAAACGATTCTGGCCCCTTTATTTGATGTTCGTGCCTGGCGTCATCTATCTGTTTATCAATTGCTACATTCCCATGTTTGGCATTCAGATCGCGTTCCGACAGTATAACGCCAGAGACGGCATCTATGGCAGTCCGTGGTGCGGTTTTAAAAACTTTGAATTCCTTTTCCGCACAAAAGATGCCTTCGTCATGATCCGGAATACCCTGCTCTATAACCTGGTATTTATCGGGCTGGGCACCATATTGGCTGTTGCAGTGGCCATTATCCTTAACGAAGTCCACAGCAAAAAGGCCAAACAGCTGTACCAGACCGTAATCCTCATTCCCTACCTGATTTCCATGGTTATCGTCAGCTATCTGGCATTTGCTTTCCTGAGCAGCAGCAATGGTTATATCAACAACTCGCTTCTGGCTGCTTTCGGCGCAAAACCTATCGACTGGTACAACAGCCCTAAATACTGGCCTGTCATCCTGGTTGTCATCAACATCTGGAAAGGCCTGGGCTACAACATGATACTGTATTATGCCACCATCTGCGGTATTGACCACACTTTGTATGAAGCGGCCGTGGTAGATGGTGCCAGCCGTTGGCAGCAAATCAAAAATGTAACACTGCCCGGCCTGAAATCTACAATTATCATTTTGACCCTGATGGCCCTGGGCGGTATCTTCCGGTCTGATTTCGGTCTGTTCTATCAGGTTCCCCAGAACTCCGGTCCCCTGATCAGCGTGACCCAGACCATCGATACCTATGTGTACCGCGGCCTGATGCAGACCAACAACATCGGCATGTCCTCCGCAGCAGGCGTATATCAGTCTGTTGTAGGATTCATTCTGGTAGTAACCGCTAACTTTATTGTCCGCAAGGTGGACAATGAGAGTTCCCTGTTTTAAGAAGGAGGCAGCATATTATGGTAGACAAGGGAAAAGGATTCCAGATTTTTGCTCATATCCTGTTGAGCTTTCTTATTATTTGTGCAATTGCACCTTTCATACTGCTGATTATGTCCTCCATCACTGAAGAACAGACTCTGATCACAAACGGCTACAGCTTCTTTCCTGAGAAGTTCAGTACCTATGCATATGAATATCTGTTTACGAAATCTGCCGCAGTATTCCGCGGTTATGCAATTTCCTTTCTGGTGACTGCAATCGGTACGGTGTGCAACCTGCTGTTCACCACACTGTATGCCTATCCGCTTTCACGGAAGGAACTGCCGGGCAGGAACATATTCGCCTTTTATTTATTCTTCACCATGCTTTTTTCCGGTGGTCTGGTTCCCTCATACCTTATGTGGACCCAAACCTTCCATATCCGCAACACCGTATTCGCCCTGCTTATCCCCAACCTGCTGATGAGCGCTTTCAACGTTATTATGATGCGTACCTATTTCACCGCTAATATTCCGGATGCGGTCATTGAAGCGGCCCGGGTTGACGGCGCCAGCGAATTTAAGATACTTTTCGGCATCGTACTGCCCATGGCCCTGCCCATCATCGCCACCATCGGCCTGCTTGTTGGCCTGGCCTACTGGAACGACTGGATGAACGGTCTGTACTATCTGAACGACGATCGTATGTTCAGTATCCAGGTACTGCTGATGAATATCCAGAGGGATCTCGACTCCCTGCGGCAACAGGCGCAGGCCGGAGGCAATATCAACACCGCTGATCTGCCTTCCACCTCGGTCCGCATGGCTCTGACCGTAATGGGCATTCTGCCGGTTATGGTTATATATCCTTTCATGCAAAAATATTTTGTAAAAGGTATTGCCATCGGCGCTGTAAAGGGTTAAGCAAAAGACTTAATTCTCCAGTGCCCTCACAGCTACGGAAAAATTACAAAAGGGAAAGTCCCTGCGGCACAGAATGCCCGGGACTTTCCCTTTTTTTACCATTCAGGAAAAGTTACCGTACTGATATGGGGCGCAACGCCTGCAGTCTCAAGCTTCCCCCTGTATGTTTCTTCCCAGGAATCATTCCAGCAATAAAGCCGGAAGCACCTGTAAAAATGGTATCCATACATACAGACTACGGCCAGAACCAGCAGCCAGAGCGCAAAGCCCATGAAATCCGCAGGCATGGTCTTTTCGGCCATTCCCGCTGCCCCGGCCCACCTCGCCAGCGCTTTAAATACAAGGGAATTCTCAGACCGCCTTCCGCCCCCAAGCGCCTCCGGCCCCACAATACGCCTGTCATCATAAAGAAATGTAAACACCGCTGTCATAAGACAGCCAACTGCCACCCCAACACCTGAAAATATCAGCTTATCAAAATAAACCTTAAGCCTCACATAGACCTCCAGGCTCCTGTCCAGAGCACGTCCCGGCAATTTCCCCTCTCCCATGCCGCCGCAGAGCATCAGGTTGCTTAAAGAGGCCATCAGCCCGCCGGATAATACCATCGCCGCTTCTTCCGTACGCCCCCTTCGATTGTCAACTATCAGCGCCGGCGCGTTCTCTTCTGCATTTACCGCATATCCCACGCCGCTTTCAGCGAATTTTTCCCACTCCTTATCCCGTTCCTTCTGTGTACGGACTCTTCCGGAACCGCCGAGGAAAAGCCCTACAACAGCACAGATCGAAGAAAAAAATCCCACAATCCCGGCTGTCAGGACTGCTGCCGCCAGCCCCGGAAAATTCCGCAGGATCAAAAGGAAATAACCTTTCTTCTTCTGCCCTGCCAGCAGAATGCCGCCAAGCAGGCTGCACATAAGTCCCGGTGCCATATAAATCAGGCCGACGCACGCCGCAAATTTTCCCAGCTCCGCCGCGCCTTTCGGCTTCCAGTCGACCAACAGGGACAGATAAAACGCGCTGAAGAGCAATGCAAAAATACCAAAAAGAAAAATAATACCTTTATGCTCCTTATACAGTCTGAAAGCTGAAAACCGTTCTTCCTTCATAATCACTTACCTGCTTTTTACCATATCTGTTTATCCTGATTCCGTTTTATTCCGGCTTCTGTGTATTCCATTTCCTGCTTATCCCGGCTTGTACGCATCCTGATTCCTGCTTATCCTGGCCCCGGTCCGTCCGGAATCAACTCTCCGCCTGCGCCCAATCCTTGCAGACATCCACCCATTCACAGGCTCCGGAGTATTCCTCCAGCTCCTCCATGTTAACTTCAATCGCGCTGTTGCTGCTGCCGCAGGCAGGGAACACTGTGTCAAAACGTTTCAGTGATTCATCCAGATAAATCGATATATTCTCATTCACAGCAAACGGGCACACGCCTCCCACGGCATGTCCGATTTTCTCTTCCACCTCGACGGCGGGAAGCATTTTCGCCTTTTTCCCGAATTTTGCCTTATACTTTGCGTTATCTATTTTTGCATCCCCTGCAGTTACGATAAGGATACAGCGATCCCCCAAATCAAAGGACAGTGTCTTCGCAATTCTTTTGCCTTCGCAGTGAAGCGCCTGCGCCGCCAGCTCCACCGTGGCGCTGGAAACCTCAAATTCCAGAACCCTGCCGTCCGCATTCCATTTTTTCAAATAATTCCTTACCTTGTCAATTGCCATTTTCCTGTCTTCCTTTCCGCTGTCCGGCCTTTTTTACAGACCCTATTTTATAACAATCCCCAGCAGCCTCGCAAGCTCCGCCGCCTGATATAAATCCGTCACCGCTCCCCGCAGCTCCCCTTTTTCCTCCGACAAAACAATGCCCTCAATCTCATTCCCGCGCAGATCCATTCCCTTTAAGGGCGTATGGAAAAAACTGGCCCGCTTCAGGTTCAGCCCCTTCCATTCCATTTTCTTAAAACGGCAGTCCGCCAGATAGCTTTCCTGCATATCGCAGGCGTTCCATATCGCCGATTCCCACCTGGTTCCGCTGAAATTGGCAAAAGAAAGGCCGCACTCCTCCATGCGTACCTCCTTCAGCAGGCTTTCATGGAAATCCGCACCTACTCCTTTTACTGAAAGGAATTCGCAGCGGCTGAAATAACAGTCGTCCAGGCGGCTGTTGGACAAATCGCAGGTCTTAAACCGCACATCGATAAAACTGGCTTTTTCGAAATTACAGTGGAGGAAGGTACAATTTTCAAAAATCACGCCTTCCAGATTTATTTTATAAAAATCCTGGTTCTCCACCGTCAGTCCGCGGATATGGCATTGTTCCACAGGCATATCCTCCCTGCAGGCATTGCCAAGAAGCGCCAGGCCGTCCTCTGCTTCCCTGAGTGAACGCCCCAGCTGCGGCGGCGCGACTCTTACCATTTTTTTCTCCATGCCCATTTCCCCCTGCATTATTTTCTGAGGATAAGTCTAACACAGTACGTGAAAAAGGAAAATGGCATAATTGCACAAACCTCCGCGAACAAAAAAAGACACCGGCAAAGCGGGAAACGCTGCTGCGCCCGGCTTCGCCGATGCCTGTAAAGGAGGAAACTTCCAATTCCGTATTATCCAAAACGATTGTCCAGACTGCCCTGCGGCAGACGGAATCAGCCTTCAATTGCTATATAATTATGCTCTTCCACCTGTTTCTTTTCTTCCTTTTTGGGAACGGAAAGCTTCAGGATACCATGCTTGAAGCTGGCTTTAATATCAGCCTGTTCCAAATCCTCGCCAACATAGAAGGTACGGCTGCAGGCTCCTGCGTAACGTTCTCTGCGGATATACCTGCCTTTCTTCTCGTCTTCCTTATCCAGGCCCTTTTCCGCGCTGATTGTCAGATAGCCGTTCTCCAGCTCTACCTGAATCTCGTCCTTCTTGAATCCGGGCAGATCCACATCCAGTTCGTAGGAATTATCTGTTTCACGCACATCGGTCTTCATCAGGCGGGAAGCATTTTTGCCGTACAACGGATTCTTTTTCCCAAAGAACTCCTTGTTCAGCTTCTTCTCCCATTTATCATCAAACGGAAAATCCATGAAATCATCAAATAAATTCTCTCCAAAAATACTGGGCATCAACATAAGTCATTCCTCCATTCTTCTGAAATCAGACACCAGTTACCACAGCATTCTCCTCTTACAGCGGCCTTTCTCTATCCGGGCCGCTGCATTCGGCTTTATTGCCGCCGGCCTTGTAAGCCTTGCCACTTTGTCAGCCTTCAATCGCAATGTGCTTATCTTCTTCCACCTTCGGCTGCGCTTCTTTCTTAGGAACGGAAATCTTCAGGATCCCGTTCTCAAATTTCGCCTTGATATCGTCCTGCTTAATATCCTCGCCCACGTAGAAGCTTCTGCTGCAGGAACCCACATATCTTTCTCTTCTGATATATTTGCCATTCTCGTCCTTCTCGCCGTTATCTTTGTTCGTGGAAGCGCTGATGGTAAGGTAGCCTTCCTTCAGCTCCGCCTTTAAATCCTCTTTGGTAAACCCGGGCATATCAATGTCCAGCTCAAAGCTGCCGTCCGTTTCCCTGATATCAGTTTTCATAAGGCTGTTCGTGTTGAAATTCCTGAACGGAAAGCTCATCCAGTCGTCAAATAAATTTTCTCCAAAAATACTAGGCATTAACATAATTATCGCTCCTTTTCTGTAAAATAAAAATTATCGTTTACATGTCTGGAACGCAGGTTCCGACTCCGGTATAAAAGTACCCTCATCTTTCGATGTTTATTGCTTTTTGTATCTTTGTCCTTTCCTTTGTTCTATTTGTAATATAACACGCATTATTAGCAATGTCAAGAGGTGAGTGCCAATTATTTTTTAATTTGTGGTGGCGGCTTTTCATAACGAAAGTTAAATTTGTGGAGGCAGAGGTTTAATGTTGGAGTTAGACAAAGTTTTATTCACCCTCCAACATCATAATATTTATCACATACACTAGCCACAGCACTTTCAATTTGATACAATAGATTTGTAGAAATAATTAATATATGTAATCACTAACTTTTGTTTATATTCAAAGCTAATATGCCAGGAGATAACGATGTCAATTCCCATGTACAAAAAGATTCAACAGGATCTATTTAATATGATTGCATCCGGCCAGCTGCGGGAAGGAGATAGAATTCCGTCCCAATCAGAATTGGTCGAGCAGTATTATGTAAGTGCCATTACGGCCAAAAATGCCCTGAATTCACTGGCAGACCGCGGACTAATCACTCGTATAAGGGGAAAGGGATCATTTGTAAGTAAAAGTCCTTATTCCATTTCCCGGACGGACAGTAATGACCGTCCTATTTCAATTGGTGCAATTTTCCCCAGCGCATCATCGCTCATTGATCAAACATACATGATGTATTTGAACGAGCTCTGCCAGAAAAATAATTACCGCCTTTACTCCTGCTGTTCTCAGGAGAATGTAAGAACTGAAAAAGAGCTTTTGAACCAGTACATAAAAAGCGGTGTCCAGGGAACCATCCTTTTTCCTGTAGTTACTGAAATGAACAGCCCTATGATTTCAAGACTGATCCGTGGCTGCGGTACAACAGCCCCATATCCTCTTGTTTTTATCGATCGTTATCTGGAAACTACCGGGGGATCCTATATTATTTCAGATAACCGGCAGGGATCCCGTTTAGCTGCGGATTATCTTCTGAATGCAGTAGGCGAACAAATTGCGATATTACACTTTCCCCTTTGCAACAGTACCGTCACTGAACGATATGACAGTTTTAGAGAAGCCTTCGCCAATGCAAGGCTTCACTTTACCCCAAAGAACGACTGTATGATAGATGATCTTCGGCTTCTGGACAAAAGCAATGAAAATCGTATTGAATATATCATGGCTTCTATTCTTCAACATCTGCGCAAATACAGCCAGCTTCGCGGCTTTTTCTGTGCCAATGCAGAAATAGCACAGATTGCTTATTATGCTGTAATCCAAATGAAACGGACACCTGGTGTGGATTTTGAAATCGTCAGCTTTGATCCTCCCTATTTGCCTGGTGTCCATTTTATACAACAGGATTACCGTACTATGGTACAGAATGCGATAGATTTGCTGATTACGCAGATCCGGGGGGATTTTACTGTTGTTCACACACGAATACCCACTTCATTTATTTACATGGACGCCCAGCCTACTCACACACAAAGCCTGCGCTATCTGATCAAAGGGCCTAATCAGATTTACTGACTTAAAATATTTTTGGTTTACCTTAAATCTCTTAATACATAAAAAGGCACAGAATCATATGAAGCGATTCCGTGCCTTTTAAATCATACATTTCTGCTATTATAATACTATGTTTATGATTCAAATACAATTGTAGGATCCATACCATATCTGCCTGTATACCGGCCATAAATTGTCATACCGCCGCCGCTGCTTTTCAATACAAGTTCATGCTCTCCTGCTTCCAGTGCATTCGTCGGCAGCTGTACTTCAAATCTTTCTCCGTAACCAAGACGTCCAGTATTGCGGTAGTTATAAGGATTTCCTCCCTGTGAACCATTTGAGAACAGAGCACGCTCATCTGAAGGATCATCCTGAGGTTTTAGTGTATCCGTATATTTGCCATCCCAGTATACCTCTATCTGTGTCCCAAAAAGAATTTCATCCGTCACTTTAATGGCATTTTTACCTTCTCGCGCCCCTGCCTCCAAAATAAGCAGACTTGCCGTTATAGTTTCCGGCAGTTCTACAACATAGCGCAGTTCTCCTTTTCCGCATACACTGACTGCACAGACACCTTCTTCCTGGAAAACCTGTACATAGTTTCCATCTGCACGCGTATACATGCCAGGAGAAATTGTGATTCCACCCATCCGGTTGTCCATGCAGGCTTCCTCTATATAAAGCTGAATATAATTACGGCATAAAATATCTCCATCATCCTCTACATAGAAAAAGACATATGCCCCACGCATTTTTTCCGGGACAGTAAATTCAATAGTATCCTGCAGCTCCACAACGAATGGCTTAAAATCTATGGAACGTTCTATAGTAATAATTCCTTCTATATAACGGCCCAGCCAATCTATACCCGTTACAGTCACATGCAGCACGGGGTTTTTCACATCCCGCCATGCGAAATGGGAAGTATAAAGGTCAATACTCAGTTTTTGACCGGAATGTACATGTTCAATACGGTTACAGTCAGCTACGACCATATCCATATTATTGACCATATCATATCCCAGCGGATTCATATGATGATCCACATAGCCATAGTCACGTTCATAACGTTCAGCTGTCAGCGGCCCGGAATCCTCCATCTCATGTGATGCAACATTCATACGTAAATAGCCTGCAATTTTCTGAAACATTCGCAGCTGCATGTCAATTCCATTAATATGCAAAAATTCGCTGATAAAGATAGGTTTTCCTGACTGTATTGCTTCACCAACACAATGTGGTGCACGGACTCGATTAATATAGTTGTAGGTTGAACCAGGATAGCAGCTTTGTATCAACGCTTCCCAACGTTCTTTTGCCTCCCAATGCTCTGCAGGATAATAGTGAAAATCATTAATTTCACAAGCCTCCGTTTTACCAAACCCTGAGTTATCGCAGACAAGCACGTGAGGCCATGCCTTCTTTGCCCGATATCCATTATCCCGCAGGAACTGATAACGCAATTCATTTTCCCAGGGCGTACTTACATGGCAGCCTTCCACTCCCCATGATTCATTGATCGTAGAAACAATTACAATACTGGGATGGTTATGTAAACGTTCAAGCATGCCATCCAGTTCACGGTAATAAGCCTTTTGCCATCGGGGATCTTCCGGAGTTGCATAAAAATTTCCCGGATGCTCTGTCCATACCAGCAGTCCCCGCCGATCGCATTCATTGTACCAAAGTGGTTCATTCTCTTTAATATGTACGCGTGAGAGATTATAACCATATGCTATCGTTCGATCAATATCATAACGGATGGATCCTCGTTTGCCCTCTTCTCCCTCTTCATCAAGACTACGATAGGTATAGATACCAAAAGCATTGTAGCACTGATCGAGGATTCCGATCACATAAAACGGCAGATCATTTAGATAGAGATATTGATACTGCTCCAGTGGATCATCCGTATCCTCCGGACTATGTCCCGGCAGCCAACGGCATTCTACCTTACGCAGTCCCACATGACTTCTGACAGAGTCAATGCCTTTTCCACCAATTATAAGCTCTGAAAGAACTTCATATAACCTTCCATGACGATATTCCCAGAGTTTGGGATCATCTATGATTATTTCCGTTTTTCCCTCACCAGCGCATAGCGGAATATCCACCTGATATAACCTTCCTGTTTCCGGAGCTGTCAGGGTCATTTCTACTATCCCATCCGGTGCATTCTCTGCGGCCACTTCTGCCAATACTGCTGCATGCGTACATACGCCATTTGTAAAATCCAGTATAGGGGTCAGCCGGACGCGTGTCAGGTGAGCTTCTGCCCGAGGCTCTATCCACACACTTTGCCATATCCCCGGAGCACTGGAAAACCAAAAAATCTGTTTTCCCATATTATGAGAAAGAATATCATGAGGAAACTGCACTTTCACCACCAGCACATGTACAGATCCAGGTTCCAGAAGTCCAAGGTCGAACTCCAGATCACTGTATTCATCCTCCCTCATTCCAAGATAATCATTATCAAGCCAAACATAAGTTACATTAGAGCTCGCACCAATATGCAGGATTATATGCTCGTTATCCGGAAAAGAATCCGGTATAGTAAAATTGCGTCTATACCATGCGTATTCTCCTGTTAAATGATAATTGTTAAACTGCGTATTCATCTCATGTAATGTACTGCCGCAAGCCAAATGCTCTTCACCAAATCCCATCAGGGAAGCCCAGGAAAATGGTACACGAATATGTCGATCATACTGAGGTGCATGTTCTTCATACCAATGCTCCTTCACTCCCACATTATTCGGATCAAACTGAAACTGCCAGGTTCCGTTAAGTGAAAGCCATCCATGCCCACTACGATCAAACATAGGACGGTTATACTCACGGCGTGGAGTAGTTTCCGGAGTCTGCGTCTGTAAATGAATACAGCAGGAATTCAATTGTCCGGGAATACAGCACAGTTCCCTGCGCGTAAAGAGAAATCCCTCTGCTGCCGCGATAAGAACCTGCTTTCCACGTGGCACATTTTCCAGCGTAAAGAATCCCTCCTGATCAGTCAGCGTAAAGAAATGATCAAATCCCGCTAAATGAATTCCCGCACATTCCACAGGCCGTTCCTTGTTATCTAATATCTGTCCCGAAAGAGTACATATAGGTGCAAAACCATCTATCATAGCCCAGTCCAGATAAGCATGGCATGCTTCAAATCGCTCATGCCAAGGGAGTGCCTTAATTAATGCACGGGCATCTCCTGAAATTTCCGGAATATCTGCCTCCAGCAGAAAGTTATCAAATAGCTTTGCCGTATAGTGTTTTCCCTCTCTCTGCAGTGTCAGCCGGACCGGAAACGTCTTATTCCAGGCGACCTTTGCAACTACCAGCCATTTGGGCTGACCGCCGCTCATAAAGGCCTCACCATTCTGACTGCCTGAATGAACCCTCAGTTCAATTTGATCATTCGTTGCTGCAAGAAGCACGTATTTTCCAAAAGAACTGTTCCCGGCATAGAAGCCAACGCCGCACCCCATGCACGCTTCATCCCATCCGGTAAATTCAGCTGCAACAACACTGCTTTCCTGAAGAAAGGCGCGGCTCAGCAGACAATTTCCTTCATTCCATATATCATGCTCAGGAAGCGCAATGCAGGAATTTCCCACGTGATACGGCATCTCCAAGCATGGTGTTGTCATGTTGCAGAACTGCCATATGGATAAATTTAGTCCCTCGTCTGTAAAATGATCATATAACACGTCATTCACCTCAATTCGTATTGAACTCTTTTAACAAGTGTTCGTGCCCCAAAGGAGCCAACTCCTGCACGTCCATAAGGAAAAGGCCCATTTTCAGTTACAGTTACCAAACATTCCCCATCAACCCAGACAGCGATTGAACCACCATAGATCTCCATACGGATACAGTATTCTTTCCAGGGCAAAAGCAGACAACGCTGGCGCCACAACTCCTTTTTCCCAAAATTCATCCGCCAAATGAACATATCATTACCGTCAAATCCCAAAAAATATCCACGGTGCCCGATATGAACCTGCTCATGATAACTGGAATCCTCACTCACACGAAGAAAAAGCCCGGAAGGATTATCCGAATCAAACTCATAAAATAAAATATCTGCTTCTATAAAACCATCTGTATGAAATCGATTTCCAAACCGAGAAAGTACATGCCCTTTGCGATCCATTTGCATGCCCTCCACACGATCAATACTGATATCTCCTTCGATCTGATCGGCTATATGGCAAAGCTCCAATCCACAATATTCTCTCTGTTCCGGTTCCGGAGCAGGGAATAATTCCATGCTGTAAAGAAGCACTTCTCCCTCCTTTACAGTCAGGCTGCATTCCTGCATTCCTGCCTCCAGTGTAATAACATTCATTTCCATACGCCGCATGGTTTCCATCCTGTCCAACCTCATTTCAAAGTCACCTGTCTGGAAACAACATTTAATATTTGTATCTCCAAATGCCTGTATCAACGTCTGAATATGATATGCTCCAGTTCTTTCCACATTAATACGCAGTCGGATCGTTTCACCTCCACGCAACAAGAGATGCCGCTGCCCGTCGGCACACCGGAACTCCTTTCCGTCTGAACCCGGCATAGCTAATAAGGCATAAGCCGTACCTGGAATATTATTATAATGCAGCCGATCTCCTGACTGTCCAACCTGTCCGTGGAAAGCGACATATGATGTCTGCATAGCTTTCTGTGAGCCAATTCGCCCTGTGCCATCCAATACTCTTACATGCCCCTGCATCATCAAATCAATAAAAAAACGAGTCTCATCTGCAGCGAACTCCACGCGCAGGGAATGCAGCACATCTGTGCGAAATCCCTCAAAGAGTTCTTTATCCAACAGACATTCCTGCTCATTTTCCTTTACCAGACTTACCGTAAACCGGCCTTCTGCGCAGGATATACTTATATACTCCTGTCCGTCTCGATATGCAAATAACGCAATCCCGTCATTTCCCGGTATCAATGTAACCTCCGCTGTCCCGGTCTTTCCCAGTTCTTCGGAAGAAAGAATCTGGCCCATGGTATGCAGAAATTTTTTTTCATCCTCTTTACTGTCCGCCCAGCCATAAAAATCTGCGCGAGGAGGAACCGGGCATTTTCCTTGTGATGGACCGCTCACTGCCAATTCGTCTCCCGGAAAGAGAATACGATCCATCCGCGAATTCCGACCATCCCGTTCTCCCCTTCGATCCACAGGATAGCTATGATAAAAAATCCAGTAACTATCCAGATCCGGACCAATTACACTGGAGGAATGGCCAAGGCTGCCGCTTTCATAATCAGAATTAACCAATACTGTCTTATTGCGCGGAACCATCCATGGACCTAACGGTCCTTTCTCGCTGACAGCATAATCAATTCGGTATCCCCGAGACAGCAGATGATTTCCTGTCATGGTAATATAATAACGTCCGGCTCGTTTGAATACGCCTGGCCCCTCTGTCCAATGTCCCATTGATGTACCAAACAGTTCATGAGCCTCATGGACTGTTCCATCACGATCCAGCTTATGAGCATATATTGAAGGATTTCCGGCCCGAAATAAATAAAGTGAACCATCATCGTCGGCAAATATGGAACCATCAATTGTCTGTCCAAAATTATCCGTAAGCCGTTCAAAGGGACCGGTAGGATTGCAGGAAGTATAAATATAGTGTCCTTCCCCACGTGGAGAAGTAATTAGATAAAAAATACCATTAAAATAAAAAATCTCAGGCGCATAAGCGTAGCTTAGAATTGGATCATCTGCAACAATTCCAATACATTCCCAATTCGTCAGGTCTTCAGATTCCCAAGCTACAATACCATCCGGACCTGCAGAAGGGTACAGATAATACCGACCATTAAACCGATATACAAACGGATCACCAACCTTAGCCCAGCCCTCTTCCATTCCTTCACCTTTCAGTTCAGGCAGATGAATCGGATTTTGATATTGCTTCATAGACTATTCCTCTCTTTCTCTCCAAAGCTGACTCTCGAACAATTTATGATACATGTTTTGTTCTTTTGTCAGAAAAAGGGCTACGCAATTGCGTAGCCCAAAGATTTTGTCATAGGTCATCCTTGACGCTGTCAATTACCTTGGTCATTTCTTCTGCAATTTTGTCAATTGCCTCCTGTGCCGTGATATCACCGACCAGTGCAGATTGGATAGCTATTTCTTCAACATCACCTATCTGAGCTGAAACGTATGGAATATCTGTATCTGCAAGCTGAGAAGCCGCCGCCAGATTTTCTTTTAACGCATCGTAAACCGGATTGCCCAATTCAAGGAAAATATCTCGTTCATAGTTAGATGCACGGCAGGGATCCATTTCGATCGGTGCCTTAATATACTCACCATCCTTGGATGTAACCAATTCACAGAATTTAAATGCCATTTCCTGTTCGGGACTACTGGCTGCAATGGACATTGCCCATCCTCCCAAACAAGGACTTCCGCCCGGAACAAGACCATATCCAACCTTTCCCTTTGTGGGAGAGCCATCTGCCTCACAATTCATATATAAGCCCGGCCATTGCTCCATCATCGCTGCGTTGCCCTGAGCAAAATAAGTATTTCCGGTATCCCAGTCAAAGGTGATACTCTCTTTGGGTGCAAATTTCACCAAATCCAGCATGAACTGGAGTGCCTTAACTCCACTGCCATCCGTAAATCCAGGGGTAAAATTATCCCCGATTTCTTCTCCCCCAAAATATCCTAAATGGTTAAACCAGGTGAACCGACTGGATCCCTTGGACAAAACTCCTGAATATCCATAGTCAACAGGTGAATCGGGATTTTCTGACTTTGTAAAGAATTCCGCCACTTCCAGCATCTCCTCCGGTGTCGCAGGAACAGTCAATTCACGACCGTATTTTTCTTTAAACTTGGACTTCAGGTTTTCGTCTTCAAACAGATCCTTACGATAGAAAAATACCATTGAATCAGGCTTGAAAGGAAATGCAACCTGCATACCATTATATCTGGAATAGGTATCATACATGCCTGTAAGGAAGTCCTTCTCATCGTAATTAGGACTGGCAACCGTATCCAGCATTTCAGTAATATCAGTTAGCAGACCTGCATGGGCAAAAGAATGAATATACGCAATCGGCATACAGACAATATCGAACTGATTGCTTGTCAGTCCCATCTGCCCTTTCTCAAAGAGCTGATCCGGGAAGGATTGTACTTCCACTACTCCCCCTGTCATTTCCTCGAAAAGAGAGGCAAAAATTTTAAATACTGTTTCGTAATTGGCACCTGAACATGCAACTACAATCTTTTTTCCTTCATACATCCCTGGTTTAAGTGTCCCGTCAAGATCCAGATTATCCAGCATGGGATAATCTGCAACCCTGGCTCCCGATGAAGAAACCTGTTCAGCAGCTGCATTTTCTTCTCCACCCGATGTTTCTCCGGCAGGACTTTCTTCAGGTTGAGATGCGTTTGCACCACTGCTCTGATCTGCTGCAGGCGTACCACTACCACACCCTGTCGCACTACCCAGAAGCGTCAGTGCAAGAAGAATTGCCAGAATCTTTCTTTTCATAAAATAACCTCCTTTGTGTGAGTGTCCGAACCACCCTTATGCAATCATAACGGCTGGAACGATACAATTTTTATTGACTGCGTACCTATCCCTTCACTGCTCCTGCTGTAAAGCCTTTTACAATATATTTTTGCATGGTGAGTGAGAGAATTATAGCTGGAACCATTGATAATGTGCCTGCCGCAGCAATTGAGCCAAAGGGCGTATCCCGGTCACGCTGAATCATAGTATTGATAGCAATCGGCAGGGTCTTTGCCTCATCCCGGAATGTCAGCGTTAATGCCAGTCCAAACTCATTCCATGCTCCGATAAAACACAGGATAGCGACTACCGAAATACTCGGAAGCACCAGAGGAAGAGCAATATTCCAATACATCCGGTAACTGGAACACCCATCAATACTGGCTGATTCATAAATCTCCCGCGGAATTTCATCATAAAAATTTAGAAACAGCCAAATCGACATAGGCAATGAAAAAGTACAATAAGCTGCAATAAGGCCAATGGAATTATCCAAAAGTCCCAGATTCAGATAAATAATGTACAATGGGATTGTATAAAGCAATCCTGGTATCATTCGAATGACGTAAATACCAAAGGACACTGTTTTGCTTCCTTTAAACCTGAAACGTGTGAGACCAAAGCCTGCCATAGAAGCTACCAGCACACATAAAAGGGTAGTAAAAGTTGCAATCTTGGCACTATTAAACAGGAACGTCGGAAAATTGGATTTACGAAAAATCTCTATGTAATGTGCTGTTGTCACCCGTGTGGGAATGTACTGCGGCACCGTAGTAAGAATATCCTCATTGTATTTAAATGACATAGTCACAGCCCAGTAAATCGGAAAGACAAAGAAAAAACTAAACACACACAGACCAATGAAAATTCCCACTTGAACCAAACGTTTCTTTTTTAAATATTTGGATTTCATATGCCTCCTCCCTTCAATCGTCCTGTTTGCGCATAATCAGCATAGTAGCAACAGCTACAATTGAGACCACCACAAAAAAGATAAAAGCTCCTGCCGAACCTTGTCCCACATTATTATATCGGAACGCTGTTTTATAAATTGTTGTTCCAATTGTTTCTGTAGAGGCTCCCGGTGCGCCATTGGTCAACTGCATAACCGCATCGAATGCACGTAATGCATCACTGATGCGAATAGAAATCACAAGTGCGATAAAATTACGGATAGTTGGCAGTGTAATACTAAAGAAAATACGCGGTCCTGTCGCACCGTCAACTCGTGCCGCTTCTATCATTTCAGTAGATACCGTCTTAAGAGCTGCCTGGAAAACAAGAACACAAAACGGTGTCGCCATCCATATTTCAACAATTATTATGGCAATTTTTGCATAAAATGTTTCTCCCAGCCAGTTAATTTCCGAGAATCCCAAACGTGCAAGCGTATTATTGACTACCCCATAAACCGGATAGAACATCAGCTTCCAGACCGTGGCTGAAACCACTGCTGCAACCATCATAGGGATAATCAAAAGTGTCTTAAAAGGAGCAGCGAAACGGACTGAAGCTTCACTGTTGAGCATAGATGCAATTACAAGTCCTAATACAGTTTCAATAACAACTACCACTACTGCAAAGGTCAACGTCCATTGGATCGATGCAATAAAGTTCTTATCGACCAACATATCTATATAATTTTTAAGACCGACAAAATGTATTGTACTTGCAGGCATAGCAAGGTTATATGACTGAAAGCTTAGATAAAATGAATATCCAATCGGAATAATGGATATACATACCAGCATTATCACTGCCGGCCCTAAAAAAACTACCGGAGCTACTCTTTCAGAAAATGGTCTCTGCGTTCCTGATTTTCTTTTAACCACAGGATTACTCATTATGCTTTAATATCTCCTTTCTTTTTGCAAGTTTTCTTTATTTGCCCTGATTATAGCATTTGGCAATTGTGAATTATATACTATATATGGTATATAATTTCAAAAAGACTATATATTTTTATGCATTTTATAGTAAAAATTATTTTTACCGCTTTTTTCTATTGTGCATTATATTTAATACATCAACCTTATACCCACACAGTTACTTCGATGACAGTTCTTCCCAATACGCGTTATAGGGAAAGTTTTGAGGCCCTCAACAACTCATCAGGGAACGGCTGCTTCCGGCCGCAGTTTTTCTCAAAACTCCCTCCAATACACCATTGCAGTTGCCATCAGTATCGGCTACAGTAATTACCTGTATTTTTCTATCGTATTCAAAACATATTACTGTTGTACCCTTTTCCTATATGCAGAAAAGCTTCAGGCGCCGGACTAATATAAATCCGACAGTCTGAAGCTTTTCAATATATTTTTTCAAACCTTACCACTATGTCTGATGCCAGGATAGCTCCCGGCCGCTGTATGTCCCAGACCTCTCCCGGCCGTTGCGCGTCCCCTGAAAAGTCATTTCTTCTATTCACATCAACCCCATCCTCACCTCCGCCACATAGGCCCCGATCTGAAACAACAGCCAGACAGTTAAAATACATAATATAAAAATTCCCAATACCACCAGGCCTTCATTGATTCTCCGTTTTATCCGGCGGCGGCGTCTTGCCGCGGCATTGTCCTGTTTATTCATAAATTCATACTGCATTTTTCATTTTCTCCTTTCCGTTTCTTAACCACGACCTGATTATATCAGCCGTTTTCCTGCCGGAAAACAAGAGAATTATGTGGCATACAATTTAGTTTTTTATTCCATACCATTTTTCGGGATTGTGAATACGTTTTGGAAAATTTGCTTCTCCTTTCGCCTGCCTACCAGATCTGAATCCGTTCCTCCGGCGGAACGTACATTCCATCCCCTTCCTTAATTCCATAGGTATCATAAAATTCCTGGAAATTACATACCACACGGTTGACCCGCAGAATGCTGGGGCTATGTTCGTCCGATTCCGCCATAGCCTCCGTATTTTTGCGGGATGTGGATCTCAGCCAGGCTTTTGCATAGGCCCAGAAAAATTCATCATAATCAGGGGAAGCCTGCTTTTTCAGCACAACCAGGGCACAGGCATTCTCTTCAGGCGTACCCGCCGCCTGTACCGTTTCCTCATATTATCCGCCCGACTCCGTCACCTCTGCAGCACTTCCAAACAGTATCACGGCCGACATTGCCACCGCCAGCAAACGAACCAATACTCTTTTTTCCATTTACGCTCTCCTTTTATTTTTTGTTATCTGCCATCAGCCCTTATCTTTGGAAAATGTACTGTGAAGGGAATGGTTTTTGCATACCTTTAAGCATTTTCCGCAGCGGATGCATTCCATAGTATTAGGCGTCTGGTATACAGGCAGATCCATAGGAAAGGCCCTCTGGCATGCCTTGCAGCCGGTACATTTTCCCTGATTAACTTCAAACCGGTACAGGGCGATGGGATTAAACAGGCTGTAGATGGCTCCCAGAGGACACAGATAGCGGCAAAACGGACGATATACCTTTATGGCCCACACCACAACAACATGGAGACCAAAAACCTTCCAGCCAAACAGAAAACCAAGCCCGGCTCTGAGTAAGGGATTCAGCGCAGTCAGCACGATTCTTCCCATCAGCGTTCCCGACAGGCAGATTAGCTTGCAAGACCAGAATGTGCCTCCTACAGATGTTCCTCTATAATCTTTCTCCAGCCTTCCTTATCAATTTTTTTCATGACATTCTCTCCTTTTCTCTTGTTCTCTGCCTGCGTGTTTTCTCATCTGATGACCTTAGTCTAGCATGCTGTTAAAACGCAAACAATTTACTTACATTACATTTTTGTTATGTTGCATAAGCATAAAAAAGCCGGAAGAACTGCCGCATCCTGCGGTATGTTCTCCCGGCATGGCCGGTTTAATCCATGGGCCGCCCGCTTGAGCGGCCAAATCCTGCTATTTCTTCCGGAAAGAAAGCTTCGCATAAAAATATTTTAACCTGTTATCTATAAACGACTGCCACCGTCCGGCAAATGCAGGCAGATCCCCTTTTTGCAAATCCTCTTCCAGCAGCGCGATAAACTCATCCAGGCTGCTGTTCAGCTCTCCGTTTTCCATCATTACTGCTGAAAAAATATAGCCCCATGCTGCCAGCTCCCTCAATTTTTCATAGCATTCCCGGATAATAGAAGAGGGACATTCACTGGAGATGAAGCTTAAAAGAACGTCAATACAGAGTATACTGCTTGTTTTTCCATGAAGCTGCCTGATTCTCTGTAAGAATTCCCCCTTCTTCTTTTCTTCGGCAGCTTCCAGCGAAAAAAGCGTCACACCGCTTACCGTCAGGGCCAGAATCTGCATTCCTTCTCCATGCATCTTTAAATTTTCGCGTATTTCCGGAATTTCCAAAATTTTAATATCTACCGGCTCCAGACATACCTTTGTCCCGATTCCCATATACGTCCTGGTTACGCCCAACGAGTTCAGCACATCCAGTGTACGGCGCACCGTGCTTAAGGACACCCCGTAACGCTCCGCCATTTTAGGAAGAGAGGGAAGATAGCTGTCCACAGGATAATCCTCCCACAGAATTTCACGTATGATTTCAGAAGCAAGGGTATAACGCACCTGAGGCCTCCGGCGGCAGATTATCCATGAAAAGGGAATCTGCTTCACATTTTCCAGATGATACTCCTCACGCGCAGTCTCAATGAAATCAAGCACCTCATCCTGCATGCTGGTGAAATAATCATCAAAATCCTGTTTCATATCATTGATCTGCTCCTGCGATAACCTTCCCTCCACAGCATACACCGGCCTTTTTTCATTCCGTTGGGGATACAGAAATTTCAGATAGCGCAGGCACTGCCAGTAAAGGTTAATCAGCAGCTCATTGTCAAATACACGCAGAATGTCAAAATACAGCTTTACAGGCGGCGATATGGTAACCTTCCCCTTATTTTTACCATTCCCAAATGCACTGTTTAATACATCCAGCTCCACGACAGGCGTCCCTATTTTCCACATAGGCAAAAAAAGGAATTCACCGGCATATTGGAAATCAATGATTCCCTCCTTGCGCGGTACAAAATATTTTGCGGCATTTTCCCGGAATACTTCTTCCGATCCCTGATATATCACCCTTGCGGTTTTCCGCTCTTCTGTTTCTATATAGCCGTTTTTCTCCAGCTTATCCAATGCGGACAGAACCGTGTTCCGCCCTAACCGGAAGGCCGCGCAGATCTGCGGCACCGACGACAACCGCTCCCCATATCTGTATATTCCAAAAAGGATACGGGATTCATAATATTCATAAATCAGATCTGTAAGCCCTCTGTTTTGTTCCATCCCTTTTCCTCTTTATTCAAATGATTTCTCCCACAGCTTCGGCAAGCTGATGAAATATCATAGAAATTACCGGCACTCTGTCCCTATTAGGATCTGATTCGATTGTAACACTCTTTGTACATGGCCGCAATAAAAGCTGTACAATCTTTCGTTAAAATCCACAAAATCGGACACAGCTCAAATCCACGTTGGTTCCTGTCAACAGCGTTCTTTGTCCGCCTGCTGATTCGGATATTTATTCCCAACGGTCAGGTGACTGAAGGCCGCCCCGCCTGTGCCAGGCTAAAAATTCAGCCTGCTCCACAGGCCCTGCAATTCCCCTGGGACCGTTTTCCACATCCTCGTCCCCATTTCCCAGAAAGAGCGGCCGGGGCGCTATCAGGGAACAGATGTCGCTGACATCCGCAAGCTCCCATAACCCCAGAAAATAATTACAGCAGCACAAATGACTGTGAAGCATGCTTTCAGGATAGTTGCGCAAGTAACCGCTTATGACTGCCAGGCTGATTCTCTCATCCATGGCCGCAAGCCACATGGAGGCCTGTCCTCCTCCGGAAAAACCGACGCAGCCGATCCTTTCTGCGTCCACATAATCCAGCCCTTCCGCGTAATCCATGAGTCTTTGCATATCCCAGAGCATCACGCCTGCCCGCTCCTGCCGCGTCTTCAGGCCCCGCCAGCCCTGTGATGACGTGCAGCCCCAGCTTCTCTGACACAGCCTGTCTGAGCGTCCCCTTCAATCGCAGGAAATCTTCCTCATTTTCCGCACAAAATGCATATTTTCCGCCCCTTTTTCCACAGGCATATTGAAAAAAATCCATATAGGAATAATGCTCCACCCTCTTTCTACGCTCCTCATGAAAGCAGTCTGATTTCTTTTGCAAAAGGCCCTGTTTCGATTCCTGCTTCCGCAAGGCTTTCCGCCTTTTTGCCCCGGATGGAAAGATTTTCGATAGTAACATCCGAAACGATATGCTCCGCATCATAGCCCCTGATGCATGACTTTACCTCTCCGCAGCCGGTGTAAGTAATATTTTTAAACCGGATATGCGCAATCCCGCCGCCGGGCACCGGATTATAATCCGGGTTGCGTTTTACCTGAATATCAAGAAGCTTCCCCCTCTGGAAGGGCTCTATACGAATGTCTTCGTAAACCACATTTCGCACCGTATTTTTGTCTCCTGCATTGATCGCCATGCAGCCCAGATAGCCGTCCTGGTGCTCCCTGTGCTCCAGAATATCCAGATCCTCAAAACGAATATCCTCCAACACATTCCCGTCATGCTCATAATCCCCATGGGTTCCGATCACCGTAGGATGAGCCACGTCCGCCCACAGGCAGCAGCTGGATACGGTAATATTCCGGCTGTCTGCGTTGTAATCCCATCTTCTTCCGTAAATCGCCACACAGTCATCCGATGTGCGCAGAAAGCAGTCTTTCACTGTAATGTCGGTGCTGCTCATGATATCCACGCCGTCCGACCAGCCTTCACAGCTGAACGCCGTGATATCTTCAATCTCTATTTTTTCCGAGCCGCCTATGTACACGCTGTAATGCGGCGGATTGATCAAATGAATTCCCTCTATCCTCACATTCCTTCCATGACTGATACGGATGGCGTTCAGCCCCCCGAAACGCTCGAAATTGGCCAGGTACAGACACCCCCTGCCATGGATGCGGATATTTTCCCTGTGACTGATGATAAAGGTTCCCACCAGAACGGCTCCGCCTTCAAGATAAACCTCCGTATCCGATGGTATCCGCATAGCGCATTCTTCCAGATAATGAAGCCCCGGCCCGAAATAAACACACCTTCCCTCCGGCATCCGCTCCAGCTGCCTCACCGGGTCCTCCGTCCTGTGCACTGAAACCTTTTTCAAATCTCCCGGAAGGAATATGGTATTACCACTTTCCGGTTCCGGCCTGTCTTCCCGGATACGCCCCGCTATCAAATGCAGGTTGTGAAAACGTTCCCTGTTTACTTCAATGGACAGCTTTACAGGCCGATCCAGATGCAGCCTTATTTATCTTCTTCGAATCATATTCTGCTTTTATCCCCGCCGATAGCGGACGCACATCCACCTGATATATAAAAAACAGCGCCGGGCAGGTGATTTCCACCTCCGCTTCCTGGGAAAAATCAAAATATGCCATGGACGCGCAGCGCACCTCATGCATATCCACTTTTACCTGATAGCAGGAAACCTCCTGCCACTCCACCTGCCCGGCGGCCCTGACGCGGATCTGAAAATCTTTTTGCAGGACGGCACCCTCCGGCGTCGGATAGTTTCTTATTGTTCCCATAGCTTCCTCCCTGAATCGTCGTCATATGTTTTCATTTCAAACCAGTCAAAATCCGCCGCCTTTCCAAACCCAGTCAGATCCTGGCAGCAGATGCCTGCCATGGCTCCGGTAAACCACCCCTCCAGGCAGGCCTCATCGGACAAAAAGCTGCAGTCCAGGATCGGACCTATTTCGGTAAGCGCATCCTCCTCATAGCCAAAATAGAACTGTATGTGATCCCTATTCACCTTTCCTTTTAAAATAATTGCTCTTCCGTCTTCTATTAGAATAAAGCCTATCGGGTATTCATACCTTTTGTTTTCCGCCTTCAGAATGCTGATTACCTTTCCCAGCTCTTCATCATGGCTCACATGCAGATACAGATAATTCTGATCATCATACATGAATATCAGCCCCGCCATCTGCTTGAAAACCTCCGGTTCAAATTCCATACAGGCAGATGCTTCAAAGGAAAATTCAGTCCACCTCCTGGCTATCAGGCTCTGGGAAAAACGACTGGCAAGCCCGGAGCGTCCGTACATACGAAGGAAGCCCGGACGTTCTGTCAGGCTGATGTAATGCGCATCCATCGCAACCCTGAGGGACTGATATTCCCGGTCCAGCTCCTCTTCATTAAAATCATCCCGCGCTGCTTTCCCAGGGAACGGACATAGCGGCAGCTTCGGCGCATCCGCTTCCGTTTCCGGCAGGCTGTCTAACGGCTCCTTATCCAGGACAAGCCAGTCATCCTCCGTCCATCTTACCTTTTGGATTGCCGTTTCCCGTCCCAGGGTATAACGGCGGCTTCCCGGGAATCGGGGCGCATCCGCGCTGTTTCTGGCAGTAAGGGGCCTCCCGCAAAGATGGACCATGTACCATTCTCCGCCCTGCGTCTCCACCAGATCCCCATGTCCGCATTTCTGAAGAGCAAGCTCCTCATGGTGGCGGCAGGTCAGAATCGACCAGGCTTCCTCTCCGGTATGCTCCATAAAATTCGCACGGTACATTTCGTATGGCCCCCACACACTGCGGGAACGCTGGATAGTCTGTCCATGCGCTTCACCGGTCCCCGTGTCCGCGGAAAAAAGATAATACCATCCGTTCCTTTTATAAATATGGGGGCCTTCCAGGAATATTGTATCCGCCGCATAGATTTCCCTCACCGGCCCTGTCATCTCCTTCCTGACCGGATCATATTCCTGCAGCACCAGCCTCCCCGCATATTTCTTCGGCACCCGGTGGTCCGTCACCATGCTTACCATATATTTTCGTCCGTCCTCATCGTGGAACAAAGACGGGTCAAATCCAAAATTATTCAAAGCGATGGGATCCGACCAGGGCCCATGGATGCTTTCTGCTGTCACCAGATAATTATTGGTATCGTACATATTACAGTAAAAGGCCTTCACAACCGTATAAACCAGATAAAATATCCCTTTATCATAGGTCAGGCACGGCGCCCAGACGCCCTGGCTCTCTCCCACGCCCCTCAGATCCAGCTGACCGGTTCGGTTCAGCGGATATTCTATCAGCTCCCAGTTGACCAGATCCCTGGAATGGTGCAGCCTTACGCCCGGCCACCACTCAAAGGTGGACGTTGCTATGTAGTAATCGTCGTCCACCCGAATGATGGACGGATCCGGATGAAAGCCCCTCAATATGGGATTCTTAATCTTCATAATGCACTCCTCTTTCATTTCAGATTACCAGAGCAATCCGGTATTCCCCATCAGCTTATAGACAGCTTCCATAAAAAAATAATCCGCATAGACCATGGTAATATGATGCTCCGGGTTATGATAGGAACCGGAACAGTTCCGTACAATAGCATCACAGTCCCGGCTCCAGTCCGAACGCGTCCGGTAAATAGCATCCAAAATCCTAAAGGCTGCCTGCCTGTACATCTCCTTCTCCTGTTCCGGCACCGCCTTTGCAACCTCCAAAAGACCTCCTGCAATCACACATGCACCGCAGGAATCCTCCCAGGCCGGTTCCTTGGGCTGCCTGAAATCTACCGGGACAATTCCGCTTTCGTCAAGCGCTGCCATACAGTAATGCGCTATTTTTTTTGCGGTAATCAGGTACTCTTCCTTTCCGGTATGGAAATAACTGATCATGAACCCATACACTGCCCATCCCTGGCCTCTTGTCCAGGAGGAGCCCTCACAATACCCCTGACCGCCAAGGCTTCGCAGCATTTCCCCTGTCTGAGGATCAAATTCCACAATATGATTTACCGAGCCGTCAGGACGGACAAAATATTTCATGACCGTATCGGCATGCTTTTCGGCAATATGGCGGAACCTTGGATCCTTAGTCTCTTCAGAAGCCCAATACAGAAGGGAAAGGTTGAACATACAGTCAATAATCGCCCATCCTCTTGTATCATCTCCCGGCAGATCATTCCAGGCCCTGATAAACTGTCCCTCCGGATTAAACCGCCCTGCCAGAAGGACTGCCGCATGAAGGGCGGTTTTTCTTGAGCGTTCATTCCCTGTCAGACTGTAATCCGCCACACAGGTCGGCTGAAACATAAATCCCACATCATGATGGAGACCGTAAAAATCCGCAAGACACTGTTCCAGCCGGTATTCCGATATTCTGGCAATATCCGCGTATTTTTGCTTTCCGGTATCCTGATACATCAGCCACATCATGCCGCCGAAAAAACCATTTGTCCACCAGTTCAGACCATTGTCCACGCTCCATTCCTTCGTCATATCCCCTCTGTCGTCATAGCAGCCGCTGTCATCTGTGGTATAAGGGATTTTATCCCTGTTCTTCTCACTGACCCAATCCATTTTTTCTCTTATTTTATTGATGACCTCTTCTGCCCAGGCCTGATACTTTTCCATTCCTTTACCTCCTTTAATCTACCTGCCTTTCATTATAAAAATCTGTATCGCCGCTTACCATGGCCCTGTCTGCAAAAATACTTCCTTAATCTGCTATTTTCCACAACTTTCTTCCCTGATTTTCTTTCCGTCCCTATATTCCCGGACGATAACCTGAATTTCAGCCTCTTTCCCGTCCAGCCCCTTAACCTGAATCACAATTGTTCTTCCGTCCTTCATTTCCACCTCCAGTTTATCTGCCGAAGCTGCCTTTACGGACTTTATCTGATGCTCCTTTTCCACAGGTTCCAGAATGGTAACCCAGGAGGCCGTTCTGCCGTATTGGCGTATGGCAGTTGTCCTTCTTCTGCCTTCTTCCTCACCAACCGGATAATCCCCGCCCACTGCGCTGCGGAAACGCACTGCCATAAGGCCTGTCAAATCCAGGCTGATTACGGCCTTTTTATCTATATCAGCCGGTTCCGCCCCCACAGCTACATCATACCTTTTAGCCTGGATCCTGACAGGACCGCCGGCATAATCCCGTCCTGCTTCATACGACTGATCCACATTCTCACAGCACAGCGGCAGCTGCGCTAAAGGCAGCCACTCTCCGTTTTCCGTCAATATTTCCGGATTGCCCCAGAAAATACTCTTCTCCATGGGCAGGTACTGACTCTCTTCAAATTCCACCTGCTTCACCCGGGTTTCCAGATACAGCTTTTTCCTGCCTCTGATATCCACGTCAATTTCATCTCTTCCAAGAATCCATGCGCCAAAAGCGCCGTCGGCCAGACACTCCCCATCTGCGCTCACCTGATAAAACAGCTGCTTATTCACGCCCTGATACTCCGGATCGCAGCCCACCACCAGTTCTGTCCTTTCCGGGTAGGCAATATACAAATCCGTATCCATGATTCCCGGATCATTGAATCCGGTACGGTTTGCGCACATCCAGCGGTTTCCATTATTCCGGGTCTTTGTATATTTCGTCTGAAAGTTCAGCCTGCCGCCTCTTTCGGTCTTATACCAGCCGCAGTCTGTTATGAACTGCGCCCCTCCAAGAGGCGATGCGTCAAGCTGCTCCGTATGTGCATACTCCTTTAACATATTCCCCTGTAAATCACGAATTTCCCGCAGGCCCTGGAGATGATACAGACAGTCAAAAATGTGCGCCTGATCTCCCTGCGCATAATCAAAGTTCACTGCAAAATCATCCGTTACCAGCATTAAACGGCGGGTGGTAACCGGCTCTGTAAATCCGCTTCGCACCGCATATTCCGGTTCAGGTTCCGGGACAGGGACAAATCTGCCTTCGTGGAAGGTGCGCTCTTTGAAGGTTTTATCTCCATTTACCTGCCATCCCCCGAAGGGAGGATAACTCCAGACGCCTCTGTTTTCCACTGCTGCTGCCTGCATCAATTTTCCGCTGTGAAACAAAAGCCTCCTGGGAGGAACCGCCTCCTGCATTTTCAGATCCACTACCACCATATTGTGGTTCAGTGAGGTCTGGGCATAAAATTTATACATAAACGTGTGGTAACTGTACCAGATATTTTCAGGCCCGGTCAGTGAACGGCCATACCGCATCAGATTTGTCATGGATGCACGATCATAATGTCCATGCGCGCCTCCATGGGATCCATACTTTAAAACAGCCTGCAGCTGTTCCCGCGGTAAAACCCCCTCCTTCTGTGAGCGCAGCACACATGCACCTGAGCTGTCCGAATAAGCGCTTACCATCCTTTTATCATTCACTTCCGGCAGATGTTCCGCGCCAAATAGCAGATCCCTGTCTTCCGGCGGACAGTTCTGCAGCAAAGCCGCATATTCTTCTTTCCCGTAAAGCCTGTAAGCCAAATCATATCTGGAATCCCCCAACTGCCTGGAGGTTCCCTGAATCCGCATTTCCGAGGAATCATTAAGCCCGAATATTACGCCGCGGTAATCATAAAAATCCACCAGGCTGTCCCAAAGCATGGGAATATTCCGATAGGTTTTATCATTCCCTCCCCAGTTTTCTATCACCAGGCCATCCTGGAGAATCTTTCTGCCGTCCACTTTTTTTGAATAGGAGGCAGGGACAGTGAGATAACGCAGATCGGTCCCGAAATGCAGAAGCACATGAACGATTTCCGAAAAAATACCGGCGGCAAGCAGGTTATAGCCGATGGATGCCTCAAACCACCAGCCGTCGCTGAGAACTCCTCTGGAAAGCTGATCCGTCATTCCTCCCGGACCATACAGGAAACGTTCCATCATACATCTGTCTTCCAGGACACATGCTCCATAAAGCGCTCCCGCTATCTCCGCCAGCGTCCAGTTGGAAATATTTCCGCTTCTGGCTACGCGGTCAATATAATCCATAAATTTACGCAGTACTGCTTCTATATTTTTATGATCCTGTATTGTCAATTCAGGTTCCTCATAAAGCAAATCATAAGCGAACGCCACGCTTTTAAAGAACTCCCCTTCATGTACCAGCTCCTGGCTGCAGGCTCTGGGGTTATGCAGATAACCATAATCGGGATGGGATAATTCCTTCAGGAAATGAATCGCTTTCTCCTTATAGGCGTCGCCTCCTCCCAGACGATATAAAATCGCGCAGCTTCTTGCATGATGCCCATCGGCCGTCCAGAACAGGAACCGTCTTCCCGGCTGTATGGAAGGAGCCTCCCAGGCCTCCTCCTGTGAAAGACAACGGCAGTAATTTTCCTTTGACCACGAACAGCGGCCTGTTTTTTCCCGCACCTCCTCCAGCTCTTCCTCTGTCAGGAAGACAAAAGGATGTTTTCTTTTGGCCGCGGTAAAAAAAACGACTTCTTCCATTTGCCCGCTTCCATCCGCCAGAAGCTGAAGCTTCTGTTTTTCATAGCCTCCGGAAACTATCCTGTCAGGTACGGTCACCGAAAAAGTCATTTCCCGGCTTTCTCCCGGCTCCAGATACAGACGTTCCTGCACTCGGACGTCTTCCGCAGCTTCATTTCCGTATCTCTTCCATTGCAGGGTGGCAGCCTGTATCTCGTCGGTACAGTTATAAACCCGGAAGGGATAACTCACCGTTTCCCCGGCTGTTCCCGCCATTCCCCTGATTGACGCCTCAAGCGCCAGCACGGAACCTCTTTTCAGCTTTGCCTCCTTTACTGAAAACGGCCTTTCTCCCCATATGGTTAAACCTCTTACAAAACTCAGATTATAACTGACTGAGGTTTCATTCCGAAAGGCGGAAACAGGAATTTCCAGTTCATAACAGCCTTCCTTCACAGTGGAGGCCACAGCTGCATAGCACTCGTGCTCTTCCGGTTTCCCGTCCCGGAACAATACACAGTCCGCTTCTATCCGATAAGTATTCCTTTCCGGACAGGCAAGCCGGAACAGGATGCTGTGATATTGTGTCAGATCATATACCCTGGAATTCCTGAGAAACATACCCTCATTATAAAACCAGGAATTTCTGCCTTCGCTGTCCGGATAGAGATGTACATATTCCTTCTCTCCTCTTTTTTCCCATTTATCTAAAGTAATACAGCCTTCTTTCTTCATCCGCTGCTCCAATCCGTGCGGTATACGCACAAAAACATTATTTTTAAGCAAAGTAAAGCCGGCTGAAATCCGTTCAGCCGGCTTCTGGCTGCTATTATTTATTTGCCAGGTACTCGTTTAACTGTTTCACATATTCATCCAGAGCCTTCTGCACATTATTTTCGCGCAGTTTTACCGTTGTCTCCTGCATCAGCTGATAAGGATTTTCCAGGATGCCGTGATTGGTAGGCGTCAGTATTTCACCGAGAATCGCACCGCACTGTGTAATTTCCGTTTTTACGCTGTCTGACTGAAATACAAAGCCCGTTCCTTTGGATATCTTAAAGTTTTCCAGTTTTGTCGCATACTCCGCATACGGAACGGAATATTCGGTATAATTTGTGGAAAATCTGTAGTATTTCGGATTCCAGGACAGGTTATAGCCGCTGGGATTATAATTTGTGGTGGGATCCACGTTATCGGGTATTTTATACTGATTCGTCCCTACTGCTTCCCAATGGACGCCTTCAATACCATATTCAAACAGGTCATGGTTTTCCGCACTTTCAAACATCCAGTTTAAAAATTCCATGGTTCTGTCGATGTTTTTTGAACTTGCAGGAATACACAGACAGTTATTTGATGTCACCTGCGCATTGTATACCCCTTTTTCCATGTTCCTTGCAGCATCCTCATGGACATATACGCCAAGCTCTGCTTCCGGGGCATTCACCTTAAGAAGCTGGTTGAATTTGGGCACTGCATCAATGGTGTCAATACAGGCTCCCGCCTTACCTACCTGGAACACGGCTCCCGGATCCTTCTGGTTCAGGGAATCAGTTTCACAATACTGGTTCCATTCCCGCTGGTTTTCCAGCTTCTGTTTCCAGAAATCCACACCCCCGAAGGGTTCCCAATACTCTGCCACATCACCGGGAAGCGCTGTGGCAACCACTTCCGTTTCATCATCATTCAGCTTATAAGCAAAGAAAATATCATTCCCAAGGCTTCCCTGGTAAATATGGTCTTTTTGCTGTTCTACCGTCAGGGCATCAAACAGATGATAGAAGCCACGGTTATCCTTAAGTGCAATGGGGGTAACTCCCGACTTGTCACTCCTTACCTTTTCCAGATATTCTCTCAGTTCTTCATGGCTGTTAATCTGGCCGTCCGTGCCCACGCCGAACTCTTTTGCCCAGTCCATACGGTACATTACAGTATTAATTGAGCCATAGGTAAAATATAACGGAAGGGCGCAGTTGATGCCGGAATACTTATTATACTGCATTATTTCTTCCGGGAAGCACTCCTTCAGCCCCGGGTAATTATCATTGTTCAAATAAGGGGATAAATCTGCGTAGATACCATCCTCCGCCAGCGTACGAAGATGCATCCAGGGAGCGTCAAAAACCAGATCGTACTCCTCGCCGGCAGTCATTTTCACATTCAGCTTATCCTTATAATCCGCCGCCGGAACCCAGGTCCAGTCAAATGTGATATTTAAAGTCTCTTTTGTGCGTGCATAGAATTCCTCCAGCACCCTGTCCCAATCATTGGGCTTGTCACCATTCATCAGGACCTTCAGGGTCACAGGCTCCTTCGTACTGCCCGGTTCGGCAGTCTCTTTCGTCCCTCCTGCTTCCTCCTGCACCGCCTGGCTTACCTGCGGCGTCTCTTCTTTTGCACCGCAGCCGGCCAGACTGCCGATTGCCATTACTGCCGCCAGCGCCAGCGCTGCTGCTTTTTTCATTTTAAACATCTTTTTTTCCTCCTCCAGTTTGTTTTATAAAATACCGGCCGCGCCGGATATTTCCGTTTAGCCCTTAACTCCGCCTACCGTAAGTCCCTTAACAAAATATTTCTGTAAAAATGGATACAGAAAGATTATCGGGCCGATTGCCATAACCACCGTCGCCATCCGCGAGGTATAAGTGGGCACCGTCATCGAAATCCCCACATTGCCCGCCATAGTATTGGCAAAGTTAATATTGCGGAGTATTTTCATAATCAGATACTGTAAGGTAATCAGATTATCCTTATCAATATAAAGCATTGCCCTGAACCATTCATTCCAGTAGCTTAATGCATAGAACAGGCCGATAGTTACCAGTCCGGGCTTGGCAATGGGCAGAATAATTTTCATAAGAATAGTCATGTCGTTTGCCCCGTCTATTTTAGCGGATTCCGCCAGTGATTCCGGTATTGTCGCAAAGAAATTCCGCAGAAGCATCATATTCCATGGACTTACCAGGGACGGTATAATATAAACCAACAGGTTGTCCTTCATATGCAGATACTTTCCGATTAATAAATAGCTGGATACCATCCCTCCGCTGAACAGCATTGTAAAATACACAAAAAAAGCAACTTTATTTCTAATCCTCAGCTTTTTCACAGACAGGGAATAGCTCATCATGCTGGTCACCAACAGGCTTGCTGCCGTCCCCACAACTGTGGTAAAAAGTGTAACTGCATAAGCGTCAAACAGCTGTGAAGTCTGAAACAAAAGCTTGTAGGCATCTGTTGATACCTTGGAAGGCAAAAGCTTATAGCCTTCCCACATTAATGTATATTCATCCGTAAAGGATGCACTGATTACCAGAAGGAACGGGAACAGACATAATACTGCAAACAACACTAAAATAAAGTAGCAGGCCGCAATGAAAGTCCTGTCTCCCAAATTCATTTTTACTTTACTTTTCATAGAATCCCCTTTTCCTAGAAGATAGCTGATTCCGGACTCAGCTTCCTTGTCACTTTATTCGCGATATTTACCATTACAAAGCCTAAAACAGACTGATAAAGACCGACCGCCGAGGACATCCCCAGGTCCCCCAGCGCCATCAGCTGGCGGTATACATAGGTATCAATAATGTCTGTTGTGGGATAAAGCAGCGTATTATTTCCCACCAGCGAATAAATCATTCCGAAATTACCGTTAAAAATCTTTCCTACTGACATAATCAGCAGAAGCACCGCAGTGGAACGCAGCATCGGAAGCGTTATGTATCTGATGCTGGCAAGCCTTGTTGCCCCGTCAATCCTTGCCGCCTCGTAGATTTCCTGATCAATGCCCGTAATCGCTGCCAGATATACAATGGAGCCAAAGCCCGCTCCCTGCCAAATGTTCAGGAAGGTCAGCAGACCGGGCCATATGGCGGCATCCTTATAAAACATGATCGGTTCCATGCCCAACGCCGTCAGCGTATTGTTCACAAAGCCTGTATCTGAGGCAAATAATGCTTCCGCAAGCAGGCCGACAACTGCCCAGGAAATAAAATGAGGCAGGATAACAATGGACTGCGCCCCTTTTTTAAAGAAACGGTTTCCAACCTCCGAAAGCATCAAGGCAATCAGGATGGAACAAATCATACTGCTTACTATAAATAAAGCATTTAAAAACAAAGTGTTGAAGGTAACGCGGAAGGAATCGGGGGAGCCGAGAAAGAAACGGAAATTTTCCAACCCTACGAATTTGCTTCCTAATATTCCCTTCGCCGCACTGAAATCCTGAAAGGCAATGACAATCCCTATCATCGGGAGATAGGAAAAAACAAGGAAAAAAAGAATCCCCGGCACCAGCATCAGCAGCAGGAACCTGTTGTGCTTCAGATCATATATCAAATCGCTTCCTCTGATGGGATGCTTTTTATTTGTTTTTACAGTCATATTTACTATACGTTTCATTTATCTGTTTTCCTCCGTTTTAATATTTACTCCTGAGAGCGGCATTTCGTTGGTTCCTCCAAAGCATACCTAAGTCCGCCCTTTTATACCAGTCCAATAAATAACAATATCAGGGAACCCTTATAATTTTAAGCTCCCTGATATCCTTCATTTTCCGCTTATTAAGTTCAATAATCACATTTTAAACTTCCGAATCCGGCTTAATTTTCCGCTTACGGTACTCATTGGGAGTAACTCCCATATAATTCTTGAAAAAAGTAAACAGATAGCTTTTGGAAGCAAAGCCCATGCTGTCCGCAATTTCCGTTACAGGCATGTCTGTCTGCTCCAGCAGTTCGCAGATTTTATCCAGCCTTTTCCTGATGATATAATTAGACAGGGTCCCTCCCGTCACTTCCTTAAATATGCTTCTCAGATAGCTGATAGACAGATAAACATTCTGTGCAAGGAAATTTGCCGTCAGCCCGGAACTCATGATATTTTCATCCACCAGCATTTTTACCTGCTCAACAATCTCTTTTTTATTGGAATTATTATCCCTTATTTCCCGGTAGCACTCCACAATCCTCAGGCAGCGTTCCAGAAACAGTTCCTGCAGCCGGTACAGCTTCATCTCAGTCTTTCTGCTTTCCAGGATTTCCGATTCACTGTTATTCCTGTAAATTTCATATTTAATTTCAAACCGTGTCAGTTCAAATTCCAGTTCATATAAACTGCGCAGCGCCTGATGGTAATGACATTCTGAAATCTGACGGAAAAAGGCCGGGACACTGTTTCTTACTTTTACAATATCACAGGCTTTTATAGCATCCAGAATCGCCTGCGCCTCCTCTCCGGGATATTTTTTTATCCCTTCGCCGTTATCAGCGGGAATCTCGTATCTGTACAGTATGGCATTTTCCTCTTTGGTAAATTGAAAAAAGAACGCTTCCTGGGCATTTCTTACAGATTCCGACAGATCCAGCAGATCGGTAACCGGACAGCCCACCGCACAGGAAAGGTTAATCTGGAAATATTCCATCATCCTGCCCTGTAGCTGACGCAGTGCATTTTCCAGCTTTTCTGTCCTGCTGATATCTCTGTGGGTAACAGACATATTATCCTCTGCCCCAAAATCTATATTTACAACACAGGAAAGCCATCCATCATAATAAGCTGCCTCAATCCGTGCAAAATCTTCAGTGAGTTCACGGAATATATTGCCAATGGAAAAAAGGATTAAATTGCCGTCCTCCCACAACTGTTCCCTCTCCGGATAAAAATTAATGCACAAAAAGGCCTGTCTGGTCATCTCCAGCTTCATCTTTTCCAGCTCGGCACGATCAGCACTACCCATAACGGACTTGTCTTCCAGCAGAGCCTTAATCAGATTTTCACGTTTTGACTTGACATACAGTCTGTTTTCACGTTTCATACGGTAAAACATTTTTTCAATCATTTTAAATTCATCGCGGCCCTCTTCGTCATCCGCATCCATCTCACTCAGCAGCGAGGACAGCTTGCCGACAGGACGGTAGCAGATTATGGTTCCTGCCAGTACACAGCAAAGATTGAGAATCATAGCTGCAATAGAATATAAAATAATATGCAGAAGCATGTCCTTATTTATCATTGTATTTTCCGTGATGGTCAGATAGCGGAAACCAAACAGTTCGTTTTTACGGTAACAGATAAACCTGGAGCTGCCGTCCTGCCTGGCCAAAAAGCAGCCGTCACTTTCCTTCTTCTGTTCCAAAAGCTCATAATAATCTGCGTTTGTCACATCCTCCCCAAAGGACATTTCATTACTGTCAATCATAACCATTCCCTGATTATTCAGAAGAAGGGTCTGGCTCGTCTCACTATAATTTCTGTAATTGATCATATCAGAAAAGACATCATAATCCAGATTGATTACCAGAAACCCTTCCTTATAAACTCTGAAAATAATAGAAATATACCGTTCACTGTAATTTTTTCCATTCAGAGTATATTCCGTTTTCCGCGGACAGAAAATATAGGAATAAGGCACATCATCATATAATGCAATTCGTTCAATAATATCCTTATCGGAAAAACGCTCCAGGCTCTGAAAGGTATCGCTGGTGGAACAGGCAAAATCGCTCGTCCGGTTAATTACATAACAGGAGTGGATAAGATCGCTGTAGTTGGTCATTTTCTTATTCAGGCTGCTGAAGCTGATGGATAATTCTCTGGTAAATTCTTTAGCCAGCAGAATTTCCAAAAGCTCCGGACTACCCAAAATTTCCATATTGAAATAATCATACAGATTCCGAAGCGTAGTGGTACATGCATTCGCAGACTGGGCCAGACCTCTCTCATTCAGCTCCCGTATCTGTTTGGTATAATTTTTCTGCTCATACACATTCATTACCAGTCCAAACAGCAAAAAAATAATTGTTGTACTCACTGCGTAAAGCAAAAGCATTCTCCTGAAAAAAATTCCTCTTTTTTTAATCATCACCGGCTCCAATCTGCAAGCTAAATATTATTTGAGCATTTTTATTTTATCATATTTAACAGAGCAAAAGGCAGTTCAATACCTGATGAAAAAAATAAAAGTTAATCTGTTAACTCCGTCTGTCCCGCCGGAAATCCTGTGAAACCGCTTATAAATGCTGTTCTCACGTCCGCGCTGTGCCGCCCGGAAGAATCCAGAATTCCGTTTCTTTTGTCAGCGCCGTATCCACCTCAGCTCTTACATACAGCAGCATAGGGACCTCCTCCTCACACGGGAACATGGGGGTTGTACGTCCTTTTTCAAAATATATCCGTTCTACAGGTGTCTTAAATTCCAAATCCACCTCTGTCCCATAAACCCCTCCGGCATGAACCGTCTGCTTTTCCAGGGCTGCTGTTTTCATGACAAGAGGCAGTGAAAGCAGAATTTTTCCTGTATAATTCTCTATCCTGTCTTTGACTGCAACGATGCCATCCTTTTTTCTAAATGTAATAGTCCTGCGGTGAATCCCTTTCTCCCTGCCGCATGGATGCTCTATTTCCATACAGATTTTATCTTCCGATTCTCCCGACCTAACCTCAAGGACCTGACTTTTACGCGGTACATCCAGCCAGCCTCTGTCCAGGCTGTAATTTCCTGCATTCAGGTTGATTCTGTCATTTCTGACTCTCAATGTCTTCTTTTCAGCTTCTGATGCCGCAAACTGCAGGCAGGCATGGGAGTAGGAGGAAAGGTGCCATTGCGTTGACACATCAAAATAGCTTTCGATACCGCTGTCCATAATTACAGGACAATTATGATAATATAAAATAAAAGAGCCCTGATCCATGTGCCCATGTCCTATGGGCCTGGGTGAGGCCATTACCGCAAGGTAATTTTCTTTCCCTTCCCCCTCCCCGCCGCGGAAAACATAAATCCCGGAATCAGGATAGTCAGTTACGGAAGACACCGGCAGCTGCTGAGCGCTGCGGCATACATATTCTCCAGGTTCCATATATAACAGGTTTTCAGCAGCAAGGCTTTCCCCTTCCAGGTCTTTTACCGGATACCCTGCGGCCTCCCATACCCAATACATCTGATCTGCCAGTTCCTTATCCAGCTGTGCAATTTCATTTACGTATAATCCAAAAATACTGAATTCTTTACCATCGCCCAGCTTATGATCTCCGAAGGGCGGCGTTCCTATTCTTCCGTCAAAAAATTCATAAGCAGGCGTAATTGTATGTATTGTATATGAAAACATATCTTTCAGCCGGGTCAGCCGCAGCCAGTCCTCCCCTGTCTCTTGCTTCCACATCCGGAAAAAGCTTGCAAAATGCTCCAGAGCCGCATGGTGATAGCGTATGGACTCCGGCCATGAGCCATCTGCATTCAGATTGACAGCCAGCTGTGCTTCCAAAACCGCCTCCGCATTATACATCCATATTTTGCGATCAGGAAAATCCGGAAGCACTGTCATCAAGGCCGCCACGCCTATGCACATATCTGTTTGCCAGTTGCTGGAGCCCTGCTGTACCCTTTCTTTTGACATGGATATCCTGTCCCGCAGGTCCATACAATACCGCAACAGATAGTCTGTCATTACATAAAACTGTTTCTTTTCTTCCTCCGTAAATACATCGGCGCCCTCAAGAAGTGAATAAGTGCTGGCCGCAGAGCACATAATGCGGCCGGCCTGCACCGCGCCGTAAGCATCACAGCCCTCCGGCCTTTCATTATAAATCATCCAGTATTCCGCTCCCTGGCAAAAATCATTCAGGAAGGTCAGTAACTCATATTTTGCTTTCTGCGCATGATAATCATCCTTTTCCACTGCATACACAATAGCGCTGCACTGCATATCCAGCGCCTTTCTTCCTGCCGGAATGGTTCCTTTGCGATTATATTCACAGGTAAATGTGTCAATTACCTTTCCCTCACCGTCCAGAAACTCCAGGCTCGCCTGTAACCCGTTTTTAAATTTTCCATCCTGCCTGGCCCTGAAATACAAGGTGTAACCTCCGTTTTCCTCTAAGGGAAGAATCTCACAGCACGTTATGGCTGCCTCGTCCTGAGCCGAGGGATTGCACATATATAAGCAAGCTTCTCCCCGTTTTGTCACAATCTGCCGGCATACCGCATTCCCTTTTAATCTTTCCAGGCTCCAGGAGGGTATCTGATTTATCTGGGCGTTTTCATTAATTTCCTGCCCGAAATCAGCATTGGGAATGAATATCTCCGGTCCCTGTGCGCTGAACAGCTTTACTCCATTAATCAGAATATGTCCTAATCCGCTCTCTTCATTTTCCTGCCCGGGCAGACAGAAGCTCAGTCTTGCCCCATGCGTTCCGAATGGTGCTATTACATTTATTACCCGCCCGGTATTCCCCCAAAGATCAAACCTGTCGTTCAATTGGTCATAGCTGTATTTCCCCCATATCTGTTCATAGGCCATCCTGCTTTCTTCCAGGGTGGTACTTTCCGCAATATCCCTGATTCTGCGGTATTGCTTTTGATTCCACTGTTTTTTATCCAGAGACAGAATCAATGGCTTTTTTTCTTTCTCCGAACTCAGTTCTCCTGCATAACGGAATTTATGCAGGGCATTAATACAGCGGACAAGCGCCGGGGCCAAAGCTTCCCCGTCGGAAGCTTCCAGCCGCATCAATTCTTTCCTTAATTCCCGGGAAGGATTTTTCGGGTTTGCACATTTCAGAAGCCGGTATCCGGCTTCCCTCACTTCTTCTCTTCTGTCTTCCAGCCGTTTCTGTGTCCATCTGCCCATATCCTGTTCTTTGAACCAGCGCACAGCCTCTTTCAGACCATAATGGCCATATACCTTTCCTTCCAAAAAGGCGGTGGGAGCCATGGTATATCTTTCATAGGCAAACGCTGTTGCTTCATTCTCTCCTGGCTGCACAAACTCTCTGTTCCTGACAAAAGGAACTCCTTCGCCGGACAACGCGCGCTCCGCCTTGGAAATCATATCCTCCAGCGCTTTGCGGTCCGCCTCCGTATAGCAGCTTTTTTCTTCTGTCAACAACCTTTTTCCCTCGGCTATCAGTTCCTTTAACTCCTTTACACAATTAATCTGCATTTTCCGTCCTGCCTCTTTTCAAAAAAATATTTATAACTCTATTTATAGGAAAAGATTGGACTGATAACAATACCTCCTTCTGCTTTTCACTGACTTTATATGCTTTTTATGTCTCAGAAGCAATCAGGTCAGAGCATTTAACTGCACAGGCCAGCACTTTGTGCTGACCGTAAGAAAATGATTCAGGCATGCCAAAATTCATCATGTTTACAAAACGGCGATGATTGACAGCAGAATTGTAAAAGCTTACAATATCCGTAGCTGATACTATCTGCTTTTGCATGTATAAAGGAGTCTTATGATAACTGTAACAAGCTGCGGACATGATTCCCATCATCCCAGACCCTGCAATATTGAGCACAAACAGGGGGTTCCTGACTATTTAATCCTGCTTATCAAGCAGGATTCCTGGCTGTACATGGATAATGAAAGGAAAGAAATAGAGCCCAACTCCCTGATTTGCTTTCCTCCCAGAACATATATTCATTATGGCTGCGACATTGCGGGATATAATGATGACTGGATCCATTTTATTTTAGATGACGAAGAAAAAAATCTGTTAGACCGGCTGCAACTTCCATTGTACAGTCTGCTCCAGCCGCATGACTTCCATAAGCTGTCCGAATATGTACGGATAATGTCCGATGCATTCCATCGGGATTCTTCCCTTAAGGAGCAGATTATGGATTCCTTTATGCATGCTTTTCTTTATTCTCTCCACGAGGAAATAAATGCTGTCTCCGATAATGCCCAGCCCAAATATTTTTCAGAACTTTCCGCACTCCGGACAAGGATATACAATAACCCTTCTGAACCGCGGACCATTTCTGAGCTGGCCGGTTCCCTTTGCTTAAGCCTGTCCTATTTTCAACATCTCTATAAACAGTTTTTTGGCTGTTCCTGCCAGATGGATATCATCAATGCCCGGCTGAAGCTGGCCAAATACTATTTAATAAACAGCGAAATGACTATCCGGGGAATCGCGGATTTCTGCGGTTATGAAAGTGAACTTCATTTTATGAGGCAGTTTAAAAAATTTACAGGGGCAACGCCCTCGGAATACCGCAGACGGAAGATATAAAATGCCTTTTCTTCTTTACTGCCGCCTGCATATTATTTTTTTCATAAACTCTCCGATCCGTGCGTAAATACACACCTGCTGCTTTTGAAACCGCTTTGCTTTCTTACTTATACTAAGGATAGCGGATCCGGGCGGCGGAAAAGATATGACTTTTTAATTAAAAAGGGTAATTTTTGAATAACCGGCATGGCCCGGGCATGCGTCAAATAATTTTCAGTTCAGACTTTGTGGGTAATTGATACACGTTCCATCCCAGAGCTGTAAAATGAAAACTTCCACACAAAAAAGACAACCTTATATGATTGTCTTTTTTACATATACTTATTAAATTTTACTTTGCTAATTGTCTGCTTTCTTTTCTTTCCTGGAATCCTGTTCCAAAATATTATTAACTAATTTTTCAAGTTCCTTACGCTCAGGGAGATATAATTCGTATTTTGATACAAACAAATTACTATCCATACCGTATGTTGCATACTCTACTTTTGAAACAGTCGTTTCAATCTCATTAACCAACGGCTGAAGCATATCTGTCTGCTCTAAATCATGCATACTATATCCTTTCTGAATTTGTCAGACGTTGTCTGACAAATTGAATATTCCTTATTACTCATAACAATGCTCTTAAATAAATATTATATTTCAAATTGCACTAAAAAGAAATAACAGAATTATACGAATTAAATTGGAATAACTTATATAAGGAATTTTGCAATTCACTTAAACCCAGATAAACAGTCTCCTTTGCTTATCCGCAGACTTATTCCTTAACTGCCTGCGCAGGAATCCTCTTCCGCCTTATTCCTTACACCACTTTTTCCGCTCCACCATCCGTCCCATAAGGAAGGCAATTATCCCCACTCCGATCCCGGTCTGGACGCAGAATAAAAGACTTTCAACCTCGCCCGGGATTTCCCCGTTCAGGGCAGTTTCAAAGACAGGTGTGAACCAGGGCTCATATTCCCCGGCAATCTCCTCTATCTTCTGGCTCCCCGCGTCGTCGGAGCCGCCAAATTCCGCTCCTTTTCTGGCAAACAGCGGCACCACCACAATCAGTACCACCAGGACTATCAGTATTATTGCTGTTTTTACTTCTTTTTTCATGGCTATACCCCTTTCATACCGCAGGCAGGCCTGCAATACTGCATTAATAAGTAGTTAGAAATGAACTTTCAAACCTCTGCCTCCTGTACACCGCAGAAAAACCTGCGGTACCAAATCAATCTCTGCCTGTAACTGTCCGGTTCCTTCACAGCTGCCTCTGCTCTATCATTTACCGGCCTTCATAAAACCGATTGCCTTTAACTCCGGCTTCGCATAGTTTTCCAGCGCCATCATAATCAGCACGGTCAACAGGCCTTCAACAACGGCCAGCGGCAGCTGGGTCGGCGCAAACACGCCGAGGAATTCCAGGGCGGACGCAAATACGCCTCCCTGCGTGCTGGGATATGCCAGCGCAAGCTGTACGCTCGTTACACAATAGGTAAAAAGATCCCCGAAGAAAGCGGCGAGAAAAATCCCGGCCATCCTGTTCACCTTACATTTTTTGCAGAGCAGATAAATTCCATAAGTAACGAACGGTCCTGCAATCGCCATGGAAAAGGTATTGGCTCCCAGCGTTGTCAGTCCCCCATGCGCAAGCAGAACTGCCTGGAACAGCAAAACAATAATGCCCAATATGCTGACGGTGCCGGGGCCGAAAAGGATTGCGCCCAGGCCGGTCCCTGTCATATGGGAACAGCTTCCTGTGACGGAAGGAATTTTAAGTGCGGACAGGACGAATATGTAAGCGCCCGCCATGGCCAGCATAGTGATTGCCTTTCTGTTTTCCTGAAACAGCCTGCGTATGGTAAAAAAACCTTTTACCAGGAACGGCAGGCAGACGACGCCCCAGGCGATGCAGTAGCCGGCCGGAAGGTAGCCCTCCATAATATGCATGGCATTGACCGTTGGGTATACCGCAAAGGCAACGGAAAATGCAATGCTCAGCTTCAGAATTTTCTTTTGTTTCTCTGTCATTCTTTTGAATCTCCTCTCTCATTTTTACAGGCGGCGATCCATTCCGCCGCCTGCTGTGTGGTAGACGGATATCCCTTTCGTTCCGCCACCAGCCCATTTTTAAGCAACGCGTCCCAGACCTCCATAATGGATGGCTTTTTTAAATGGGCCCTTTCCATCATTTCCTTTTGGGCAAATATTTCAGCCGGCGTTCCGTCACCAATCAGTATTCCATCGCAAAAAACAAGAATCCTGTCTGCAAAACGCCATGCGAAATCCACATCATGTGTTGCAACCAGCAGAGTTTTTCCATCCTCATGAAGCTTACCCAGAATATCCTCCACCCTCTGCGCATTCATTGGATCCAGCGCGGCCATCGGCTCGTCAAATATGAGCAGCTCAGGCTCCATCGCCAGAATATCGGCAATGCTGACCTGTTTCTTTTCCCCTCCGCTCAGATAATGCGGCGCACGCTGCTGCAGCTCTTCCAGGCCAAGATAGGAAACTGCAGCATCCACCCTGCGTATTACCTCACTGCGTTCCAGGCCCAGATTCATGGGCCCGAAGGAAATTTCCGCCCGTACATTCGCCGCGATAATCTGGCTGTCCGCATCCTGGAATACAAAACCTACTTTTTTGCGCAGCAGGTTCAGCTCTTTTTTCCCTATTTTGCTTCCGCCAAGCAGGATTTCCCCGGAATCAGGCTTCAATACCCCGTTCAGATTCAGGAAAAAGGTGGATTTTCCCGCTCCGTTCGAACCCATAACCCCAATTCTCTCACCGCGCCTGATAATGAGATTCACATCTTTTAAAACCGGTTCCTCCCCGTAGGTAAAGGACAGTCCCTTTACCTGCAGCAATACTTCATTTTCCATATGCTCTCCTATACAATGACCGCGATACCCAAAAGGACAATCAGGTAAAGCCCGGCAAAAACAAGCTGTCCTCCCGCAGGCAGATTTTCTTCCGATAAAAATTCCAGCTTCCCATCGTATCCTCTTGACAGCAGGGCATCGTAATAAGCATTCGCTTTTTTTAACGATACAAGAAACAGGTTCCCTGCTATCTGGGCAAAGCTTTTGCAGGACTGGCGGAAAGAATGGCAGCCCAGCCGCGCTTTCGCTGCGATCTGCATTTGCTCCGAGACATCTATCAGGATAAAAATATATCTGTATATCAGGTTCATCAATTCAACCAGCAGGTGCGGGAGGTGAAGCCTCTGAAGCACCAGAACCAGTTCGCTGACCGGCGTGGCAAGGGACATCATATATAAAGCGCTCATTCCGGCCATTGCCTTCAGGAACACCCTGCCTGCCAGAATCAGGTTTTCCTGATAAAAGCATATCCAGAAAAAATGGGCCGGAAGATTCCAGTCTCCCAAAGGCGCACGGCCAAATTCCACGGCAATCGCCGCGCCGCTGAAAACCATAAAGGCAAGGGGCACCGTCATAAAATGTATGTAGGCCTTCCATGGTATTTTCCCTTTCATCAGCGTAAGCGCTCCCATGGTGAGTATCACGTAAATGGAAACCGCCGGCTTATCAAAGGCTATTACCAGGCAAAGCGTCATGACCGCAAGAAACATTTTCAGCCCTGCATTCCAGCAACGCATTCCTGAACGATATGCATAATAATCTATTTTCATCCCATATTCCCTGTATGTCCGCAATCCGGCCCGGCGCAAATGCATGAGCCGCCTGAATCACAGCCTCTTTTGAGCATAAAAAAACCTGCTTGTACACAATCGGACTGTGCGTACAAACAGGCAACAAAAATAAGGCCCTCAAAAGGGCTTATTTTATAAGTTCCTGTCCATCGCAGTCCCTATAAACACAAATAAAAAGGCAGGTCTTCTGACTTGCGCATCCTCACATTTTCTCGTCTTCCCATTTCCACAGTGACCGCCTTCCGGCTGAAAAAAATGCTCCGCGTATACAGCGACGGGATCGTCCGGGATTCCCACCCGGTTCCCTATTATCCTGAACTGCGGCAAAAAACCGCATCAGGCACCTTTTTACTTCAAATTTCCATCAGTATATCATTCCTTGTAAAATTTAGCAATGACATTTTGTGATTACAGCCGCTCCGGGCAAAACCACTCCGGCACATCCCTCCTGAAATTATCAAACCACCGCAAAACATCCTTCACATGCCTGACAGCATATGGAAGCTCATCCTTCTGCAAATAAAATGCCCAGGGCACCATAATAACCGCGCCCACAGCCAGATAATAGGCAAGCAGTTTCCAAAATTGCAACGGAGGTTCCCCGCCAAAATAGCCCCGGATCAGACCTGTAACAAAATACGGATGCACATCGGTAAGGCCTATGCTGCCAAACTCCTTCCAGGGATCCGCATAATTATCAAAATCAAGCAGCTCCCAGTCGATTACAGACACCTCACCCGCATCAGTTATCATCAGATTGCCAACATGGTAATCCCCATGCTGGAGGCACTGCGGTCTGCCGTTAAGCAAATGCCTGTTATTCTCCACAAAGGCAAGCAAAATATCGCTGCCGTCAATCCGAATCCCGCAATCCGAAAAAGCCTTTATCCGGCAGTCGTTTTCATTGAAATACCTTTTTTGCCAGGGTTCCAGTTCCGGCGCAGGTATCGTGTGGATAGTCCGCAGTATCTCCCCGGCTTTTATGCCGATACTATATTGCTCCGTTTCAGGCAGAAACGGCAAAAGCTTTTCCCCATTCCTTCCCTCACACCAGGTCAAAAGCTGATAAACGCATCTCCCGTCATCACAGCTTCCGAAAGCAGCGGGCCTGCACATGGGAATGCCAATGCTGTCGGCTTTCCGCATTCTATCAAACGCCGTTTTCTTCTGTTCATACTCCGTTCCATCCGACAACCGCAGTAAAAAGTGCCCGCCGTCTGAAGTCTCCACATGAAATTTCCTGTCACCCGACAGACCTTCCGCAACTGTTTCATAGCTTTTTATATCCAGCTTTTCCATCAGTTCCCGGCATATTTTCGCACCTGTATCTTCCTGCTCCTTTTCCGCCCATCCTGCATCCATCATTCCATCCCCCCTGCCGTTTCAGTCAATCCCATACAAGGCACGAATGGCATTCCCAATCCGCCTGATCCCCTCCACAATCTTCTCCTCCTGCGTATTGGAGAAATTAATCCGCATCGTATTGCTTTTTCCGCTGTTGGGATAAAAGGAATCCCCCGGAACAAAGGCCACATCCTGCTCCAGGCATTTTTCAAGAAGCTTTGTCGTATTCATCTTCTCATCCAGCTCCACCCAGAGAAAAAGGCCGCCCTCCGGCTTCGTGTATTTGATATTGTCCGGGAAAAAACGCTCAATGGAATCCACTGCCGCATCACGCCTTCTGTGGTATACCTCCCGTATTTTATCAATATGAGCGTCGATATCATACTTTTCCAGGAAAGAAGAAATAACCATCTGTGCCACCGTATTGCACTGCAGATCCACGCCCTGCTTCACCAGCACATATTTACGTATCACCTCTTTTTCCCCTGCGATCCAGCCAATCCGATAGCCGGGGCAGAAAATTTTGGAAAAGGTTCCTGTACACAGCACATTCCCCTCTTTGTCAAAAGATTTTACAGAGGGCAGGAAATCTCCTTCATACCGCAGCTCCCCATAAGGATTGTCTTCAATGACCACAACGTTATATTTTGCCGAAAGCTCGGCAAGCTGACGCCTTCTTGCCAGGCTCCAGGTCCGTCCCGTAGGATTCTGGAAATCCGGGACAATGTATATCAGCTTCGCCTCGGGATTCTCCTCCAGGGCCTTTTCCAGCCGGGAGATTACCATCCCATCTTCATCCGTTTCCACCTCGGCAAATCTGCAGCCGTAAGCCCGGAAAGCGCTGATGGCCGCCAGATACGTGGGGCTTTCGCACAAAACCACATCCCCTTCCTCCAGAAAAACCTTTCCGGTAAGATCCAGCGCCTGCTGTGACCCATGGGTAATCATTATATTGTCCTCGTCAAAAGACCTTCCCAGCCGGGAGTTCATCCGTTCCGCAATCCATCTGCGCAGCGGCTGGAAGCCTTCTGTGGTCGTATACTGAAGGGCCTGCTCTCCGCAGCAGTCCAACACATAATCGTTGACCTCCTTGATTTCCTGAATGGGAAACAGCTCCGAGGCAGGCAGGCCTCCGGCAAAGGATATGACCTCCGGCCTTTCCGTCAGCTTCAGCAGCTCCCTGATTTCAGAAGCCCTGATATTGGATAATCTTCCTGCATATCTGTATTCCATAACAATCTCCTCCTGCCGTTTTCCGAAAGCGGCACTTTTTTATATCACTGCCCTTACAGTGGTTTTTCTTATAAAATGGGACTGATTTCACCGTCTGAAAATGCTCCGTCCTCTTTTTCCGATACCGTCAGCTTCCTGATAACCTCGCATAAAATCCTGATCCCCTCCGCAATTCTGTTCCTGGGAGGGAAGGTGTAGTTTAGCCGGATATAATTTTCCCCCTTCTGTCCCGGCAGATAGAAGGGCGTTCCCGGAAGGACGGCAACGCCGTTTTGCGCCGCCTGGGTGGCGAGCAGATCCGCAGGCAGCCCCTCCGGCAGCCTGCACCACAGGTAATAGCCCCCGTCCGGATGATTCCATGTGAGGCCGGGCGGCGCATAGGTTTTAAGCGCATCCATCATAATATCCCTTCCGTCCCTGTATTCCCGGCGGATCAGGGAGAGATATTTTTCCATTTCCCCACTGGCAATAAAGCGTTCCACGATCAGCTGGGAAATGCAGCTGGAATGCAGATCCATCAGCTGGCGGATATTGGACAGCCTGTAAATCAGCTTTTTATTCGCCCAGATCCAGCCCAGCCGCAGCCCTGGATAAACGGTCTTGGAAAAGGTGCTCAGGTATATGACATAACCGCTCTTATCCATGGATTTTAGCGGGGTCATTGTCTGTCCCTCATAGCACAGCTCACTGTAAGGATCATCCTCCAGCACCGGCACCCCGTATTTATTTATCAGCTCCAGGAAGCGGATGCGCTTGGAGGTGCTCATGGAAACGCCGCAGGGATTATGGTAGGCCGGCATCGTGTAAATCAGCTTTGGCCGGTACCTGGTCAGCAGCTGCTCCAGCACATCCACATTCATCCCGTCCTCTTCCATGGGTATCGCCATCAGCCTCGCCCCCAGGGAGCGGAAGGCCTGGATCGCCGGAAAAAAGGAGGGTTCTTCAATAAACACGATATCCCCCGGGTTGATAAAAGCCCTCGCCACCAGATCGATACCCTGCTGCGCCCCGGAAACTATCATGATTTCCGAAGGCTGGCAGAAGCAGGAACGCTTCTGCATGTAAGAGCTCATCACCCTGCGGAAGGAGGAAAAGCCTGCCACAGGTGAAACAAGCATGCTGCTCTGCCTTTCAAGCAGCTCCTCCCCGATGCCTTCAAAGGCCTGTATGGGCGGATTCTCAAAAGAGGCAATGCCTGCCGCAAAGGAAATCACATCCTTTCTGTTGGCTATTTCCAGGTATTTATTCACATCGAAGCCGTCGCTGTTTTTCAGATAATCACTGAACAGGTGATCCCAGATGGGTTCTCCGGGATAAACTGCTTTCACCGGTTCCTCACCGCACGCCCGGACGGCAATCGTCCCCCGTCCCACATGGGACGCCATCAGTCCGTCCGCTTTCAGCTCCTTATAGGCGTTCAGCACCGTGGTGCGGTTTACGCCCAGCGCCTCCGCCAGCTGGCGTTCGGAGGGGAACTGGTAGCCCTCCGGAATTTCCCCGGAGGTGATCTGCGCCCGGATTTGTTCCACGATCTGCTGGTAAAGCGGTAATTTTTTTGATTTGTCTATCTGAAGCTTCATAGATATTCTCATCTGCCTTTATTTTTATTGGTTGGATCCAATTTTATTTTATACGTATAATTTTATTGGTTCAACATCCAATTTGGTTTATTTTTATACAGCCAATTTTAAAGGGGATTTTTTCTATGATTCTCTCAGATTACCCGATATTACAGTTTTTCCGCCATTCTACTTTTAGTCGGTAGCATTTTTAACCCCCCTTTCGTATAATGAGGGAGCAGACAAAGGAGGGTACAATGGAACCGAAAGACATGGGAAACAAAATTAAAAATGCCCGTATGGCAAAAGGAATGACACAGAAGGAACTGGCCTCCCAAGTTCATGTTACGGACAAAGCCGTTTCCAAATGGGAACGCGGAGTTTCCCATAGTTAAAGATACCACACCAAATATGATGAACCCACGCTTATACACTACCAGCTATAATAAACCGCAAGGACAGCAATTTGATGATACTGCTGTCCTTTCTTTTATAAAATTGCAGTACACATAAAAAAGCTGTAAAATGATAAATATATTTGTCCTTGTAACAATTCGCGGACATTTGCCTGTTATACTATCTGCAAAAAGCAAAGGAAGTGAGAATATGAAGCAGATTTTAATTGTCGAGGACGACAGTTTTTTGAATAAGATGTTGGCCTATAACCTGACCGCAGACGGCTACGGCATAACTTCTGCCCTAAATGCCAGAACCGCAGCCGAAGCCATCCGCCAGCGGGAATTTGATTTAGTGCTGCTGGACATCAACCTGCCGGACGGGAACGGTTTTGAACTGTGCAAGCTGATAAAGCCCCAGCACCCGGACACTATTGTAATTTTCCTGACCGCCAACGATCAGGAGAGCGACCAGATACGGGGCTATGAGGTGGGCGCGGTGGACTACATCACAAAGCCCTTTGTGATCGGGGCCTTGCAGCGGAAAATCAAAGCCATGTTCGCCATGCTGGAACACCACAAACCGGCCAAGGACATTTACGACGACGGGCGGCTGTTTCTGGACTTCTCGGAGCAGACGGCTTCCTTAAACGGCAAGCCCCTGACCCTATCCCCGATGGAGTATAAAATGCTGAACCTGTTCCGCAAAAATCCCCGGCAAGTGCTGACCCGTGGGCAGCTTTTGGAAAAGCTGTGGGATATAGACGAAAGGTTTGTGGACGAACATACCCTGACAACCTCCATCAGCCGGATTCGCAGCAAGATTGAAGCCGACGGCGGCGCGCCCTACATCAAGACCGTTTACGGCATGGGCTATCAATGGACGGGGGGCGAGGCAAAATGAAGTTTAAGAACCTCTCGGTAAAGCGGCTGTTTGGCCGGGTGGCAATGGGGCTTGTCCTCTCCATGTCAGGGATCACCATAGCCCTTTTTCTTGTGACAAAACAGACGGCGGTGCTGCTGACAGGCGGGGCGCTGCTGCTGTGCGCTCTTGTGGGGATTTTTGTACTGACGCAGGCGTTTGGAAAGCGGCTGTCGCAGTTTACCGCTGACCTGTGCCAGACTTTAGACCACATGATCGCCGGAAATGAAGCACCCCAGCGGCCAGAGGACAGCGAAACCCAGCTTGCCAGAATCGGACACCGGCTGGCAAGGCTTTACCAGATCATGCAGGAGAACCGCCGCCGGGTGGACGAGGAACGGCAGGAGTTGCAGACCCTTGTATCGGATATTTCCCATCAGGTGAAAACGCCGGTAAGCAATCTGAAAATGGCGACGGACACCCTGCTGGAAAAGCCTATGACCGAGGCGGAGCGCACCGACTTTATCCGGGGAATCCGCAGCCAGACGGATAAGCTGGACTTTCTCTTTCAGGCCCTTGTGAAAACCTCCCGGCTGGAAACGGGCGTGATCCAGTTGGATAAGAAACCGGGTTGCCTCTTTGATACCGTGGCACAGGCCATGAGTGGGATCGTGTATGCAGCGGAGAAAAAGGAAATCGCTGTGTCCGTGGACTGCCCGGAGGATTTGACCGTTTCCCATGACAGCAAGTGGACATCCGAAGCCCTCTTTAATCTGCTGGACAATGCGGTGAAGTACACCCCGGCGGGCGGGAAAATCACGGTGTCGGTGGTGCTGTGGGAAATGTATGTGGAGATCAAAGTGACCGACACCGGCAAGGGCATTTCCGAAAGCAATCAGGCCGCTATCTTCCGGCGCTTCTATCGTGAGGAAGAAGTACACGAACAGCAGGGCGTGGGCATTGGCCTGTATCTGGCCCGCGAGATCGTAACGCGGCAGGGCGGCTATATCAAGGTGATTTCGGAGCCGGGCAAGGGTTCGGAATTTTCCATTATGCTACCTACAAAATAAAAAGTAAACAAGCGAGGTGTTTCTATTATGAATGAACGAGAAAAAACGATTCGACTGTGGTTTGATATGTGGCTTTATCAGAAAGATATGGGCATTGATGATATTTTTACAGAAGATGTCCTCTATACAGAAAGTTGGTGTCCCCAGTATAGCAATCGTAAAGTGGTAAAGCATTGGTTTCAGGAGTGGAATACCCGTGGAAAGGTGGTAATTTGGGAAATCAAGCAATTCTTCCATAAAGAAAATCAAACGATTGTAGAATGGTATTTCAAAAATGAAATGAACAATGGGGATATAGAGGAATTTGACGGCATTTCTTTGGTTGAATGGACAGAGGACAATAAAATAAAAGCATTAAAAGAATTTGGGTGTAACCGCAATACTTATAATCCCTATCAAGAAAGCGACATCCCTCAATTTAGAAATCAAAAGGCGAATTGGTTTTAGAACAAATCATGAGTTCCGGCGGACGGCCATTTCCGGCTGCCCGCCGTAAATTTTTTTTGAAATGTCCGAGCGTTGTAACATTTCACCCCGATTTTCAATGAAATTTTTTGGCCGCTGTAACATTTCGCGGACATTTGGGTTTTACAATGACCTTATCAACAGGCAGAAAGCCTTGAAAGGAGTTTTGAGTATGAGCGTTTTGCAGACGATTGACCTAAAAAAGCATTACGGTGCAGAGCCGAACATCACCCGCGCCCTTGACGGCGTGAACTTCTCCGTAGACGAGGGCGAATTTGTGGCCGTTGTGGGAACCTCCGGCAGCGGCAAGTCTACCCTGCTTCACATGATGGGCGGGCTGGACACTCCCACCAGCGGAACCGTGATTGTCCGGGGCGAAGAACTGGCAAAGAAGAACGACGAACAGCTCACCATCTTCCGCCGCCGCAACATCGGTTTTATCTTCCAGAACTATAACCTTGTTCCCATCCTGAATGTGTATGAGAACATAGTCCTGCCGGTGGAGCTGGACGGGGACACGGTTGATCAGAAGTTTTTGGACGAGATCGTTCACCTGTTGGGGCTGGAAGATAAACTGAAAAATATGCCGAACAATCTCTCCGGCGGCCAGCAGCAGCGTGTGGCGATTGCCCGCGCCCTGATTACCAAACCGGCTATCGTGCTGGCCGACGAGCCGAC
>PPYE01411965.1_pt1 | contig 98067 bp, 84 predicted proteins | sample 1559881 | NCBI WGS metagenome assembly PPYE01 (sample SAMN08240022, study PRJNA423297) | Human gut metagenome, whole genome shotgun sequencing project.
GAGTGGTAGTTCAGCTGGTTAGAATACCTGCCTGTCACGCAGGGGGTCGCGGGTTCGAGTCCCGTCCATTCCGCCAATTCTTAATACCAATAGGGGCGTAGTTCAATTGGTAGAGCACCGGTCTCCAAAACCGGGTGTTGGGAGTTCGAGCCTCTCCGCCCCTGCCATTATTCCATATTAATTTATCTTTAATTTTTATAAGAATATTGTCTATTTTGCTATTCGTTTTATACTAATTGCATTTTAGTGTTTCAGAGATATTCTTATGCATTATTCTATTCAAGATTTTATTCAATTAATTGCACAACTACGTAATCCTAATGGCGGCTGTCCTTGGGATCTTAAACAAAATTATGATTCCATGATTCCTTGTTTAACTGAAGAAACTTATGAAGTCATTGATGCCATCCAAAAGAAAGATATTGCTAATTTAAGGGAAGAGCTTGGTGATCTTTTATTACAGGTAGTATTCTTCAGTCAGCTTGCTTCAGAGGATGGTTATTTCACATTTGATGATGTCCTTAATGATGTTTCTGAAAAGATTGTACGTCGCCATCCTCATGTATTTGGTGATGCAACAGCTGGAAATGAAGAAGAGGCGTTAGCCCGTTGGAACAGCATTAAAGCACAAGAAAAATCAGCTCAAAAACAACAGTCTATTTTAGATAATGTTCCGAATGCTTTTCCTGCATTGTTAAGAGCTCAGAAAATGCAAAAACAGTGTTCAAAGATTGGATTTGATTGGAATGAACTTGAGCCTGTATTTGCTAAAGTTGAAGAAGAATTGAAGGAGGTGCGAGATGAAGTCAATCAAACACCTTGCAATCAACAAAGAGTAGAAGAGGAAATTGGGGATTTATTTTTTGCGACAGTCAATTTGTCTCGTCACCTTAAATGTAACGCAGAAGAGGCTTTACGTAAGGCGAATAATAAATTTGAACAACGTTTTCGCAAAGTCGAAGGAAAGGCATTAGAACGAGGCGTATCACTTAAAGATCTTTCTTTAATCGAAATGGATATTCTGTGGGATGAAGTGAAAAAAGAAGAAAAATAACCGAAATGGCAGAGGGCGTTTTCCTCTGCCATTTTTATTTTATGGAATGGATAAGTAACATATAAGCACTGATTACTAATAAAATAATACCTAATAGTTTTTTGACTAAGTGCGGTGATAATTTACCTCGGATTTTCATTGAGAAAAATCCGGTTACAAAAGCACTTAGCACAACAATAATCACAATCGAAAAATTGACATAACCGATTTGCCAACCAAAGTGATGAGTTGAGTTTTTTGAAAGATAGCCATAAAGGCTACCTAGTCCTCCAATAAACATCATCGCATTGGTATAAGGGGCAATTTGATGGGCTTTAACGGATTTTAATTGTCCAATTAAAGGCGCCATAATTGAGCCACCTCCAATGCCGGTCATGCCAGCAATAAATCCGCCTATAGTTGAAAGACCGATTCCTTTAATCGTTTCATCCGCTGTAGATTGCTGAATTATTGCGGTTTCTTTACTAAAAATAGTACGAATTGCCAATAGGGAAAGTGTGATAACAAACACACTGATGATGGCAATATCGGGTATATAAAAACTGGATTCGAATCCTAGCTGCACACCAATAATCATACCCACAGACCAAATGAGCATCGCTTTGTAATTAATCGATACTTTTTGTTTGTAAAAATAAATTAAGTTAATAAAGGATGACCCCATAACAATCGTCAATGATGTTGCGGCAATCATTTGTAAAGGAAACTGTGGGAATAAAGTGTAGAGAATAGGTACCATCAATACGCCGCCACCAATGCCAAAAATAGCGGACATTATATTTGTCATCACACCGCATAAAATTAAAATAAAAATTAACTGTAAACTCATTTCAAACTCCTTTTTTGTGGGAGTACGGCATTATTATTCTTTTGGATAAATAAATAATTTATGATCTTGCTCATAATTATCTATAAAAACAGACTTTATTTTAATTTTGTGATCCTTCTCACACAATCAGTATGACAATTATCATATGCTCTTTATACACCTAGCAGTAGTCTATAAATGGAATTTAATAATGGCTTCTAGAAGGAGGAGCGTATGCTATTAACAGTTTCGAGTTTCCTCATCGTAACAGCTTTGGTGGCCTATATTTCATGGCTACGGACTAAAAACGATGATTTAACCACCTCGAAAGGTTATTTCTTAGCGGGACGAGGATTAAGCGGTATTGTGATTGGTTGCTCAATGGTTTTAACTTCACTTTCTACTGAGCAATTGATTGGGGTGAATGCCGTTTCCTATCAAAACAACTTTTCTATTATTGCGTGGACAGTGCCAACGGTGATTCCGCTTTGTTTCTTGGCGCTTTATATGTTGCCGAAATATTTGCGTAACGGTTATACCACCATTCCTGAATTCTTTGAAAATCGCTTTGACCGACAAACGCGTTTGATTATGTCAGGGTTATTCTTAGTCTTCTATCTTTTAATCGTTATTCCGACCGCACTTTATACTGGGGCAATTGCCTTTAACAAAATCTTCAATCTAGAAACGATCTTTGGATTAAGCTACGCTCAAGCAATAGTCTATACCGTAATTGCTATCGGTGTTGTTGGTGCGATTTATGCAATTTTTGGTGGCTTAAAAGCGGTGGCAGTTTCCGATACTATCAATGCCGTAATCTTAGTGATTGGTGCATTGCTTGTGCCTGTATTTGCATTGCTTTATTTAGGTAATGGTAGCCTTTCAGAAGGTTTGAATATTATCACCACCACTCACGTTGAAAAATGGAACGCCATTGGTAGCTCAACAGATTCTACTCCTTGGCCGACAATTTTTACCGGTATTATGGTTGTTCACTTCTTCTATTGGACAACGAACCAAGCCATCGTACAACGTTGTTTAGGGGCGAAGGATTTAGCATCAGGTCAAAAAGGGATTTTAATTGCAGCGCTTTTCCTACTCACATTACCGATTATTCTTAATTTACCGGGTTTATTGAGTTTCCATATTTTAGGTGAAGGCTTAAATCCAATTGATACCTCTTATCCATTATTGGTCAATAAAGTGATGCCGACTGCATTGCAAGGCTTCTTTATTGCGGCACTTTTCGGTGCAATTTTAAGTACCTTTAACTCATTCTTAAACTCTGCAGCGACCATTTATTGTAAAGACTTATTACCATCTATCAGTAAAAAACAACGTACCGATCAAGAGTTGATCGTCTATGCGAAAAAAGTCTCAACCATTATGGCGATTGTGACCATGATTATTGGCCCACTTTTAATGTTCGGTACTGATGGTATTTTCTTAATCACTAAACGCTTTGCCGGTTTTGTGAATATTCCAATCGTGGCGTTATTTGCTGTGGGTTTATTTAATAAAACTGTTTCTGGCTTGGCTGCACGTATTGCTTTACTTGTACACGTAGTACTTTATTTCAGTATTGTTTGGGTGTTCAATGTGAAAATCAATTTCGTGTATGTGATGGGCGGATTATTCGTATTTGATGTTGTTTTCATGTTGATTCTAGGTCAATTCTTAAAACGTGAACCTTATGTGGAAAATACCATTAATAAAGGCGATGTAGACTTAACCAATTGGAAATACATTAAAGTAACATCTGTTTCATTAATCCTTGGTTTAATTGCGCTTTATGCATTCCTATCACCAATTGGTATTGCTTCACCAGATGGCAATCCAATGTTAGTGTTGGAAGTGTATGCGGTATTACAACTCATTGTGTTGATTGTCTTTAGACCAAAAAATGAAAAAACAGAACATCAATTACATCTTTCTAACCAACATTAAGCAGTCGGGCGTACATCACGTACGCCCTTAAAATAGATAAGGATTGTGTATGAACATTATCTATATTTTACTCGACCAAGTGCGTAAAGACATGTTGGGGGCTTATGGTCATCAGATCGTTAAAACCCCGAATATTGACCGTCTAGCTAAAGATGGCGTACGTTTTAATAATGCTTTTACGCCCGCTTCCGTTTGTGGACCCGCTCGGACTTCGCTCTTTACCGGTTTAATGCCATCTACCCATGGCATCATTCGTAATGGTGAAAAAGGCGGTACAGGTGAAGTGAGCGAAGCCGCACCGAATATCGGTAAACTAGATGGCTATAACACCTATGTTGTGGGTAAATGGCACGTGGGTACAAAGTCTGTACCGGAAGATTACGGCATTAAAGGACATAACTTTGATGGCTATGGTTATCCAGGCAGTGGCGTGTATAAAAATTTAGTGTTCAACCAACCGCCGACACATTCCAATCGTTATAAAGAATGGTTAGATGAAAAAGGTTATGAGATTCCAGAAGTGAGTCGTGCTTATTTCGGGGATAACCCTCATTTACGTGTGCAAGAGCTTTGCGGTTTGCTTTCAGGCACAAAAGAACAAACCATCCCGTATTTCATTATTGATGAAGCGAAAAGCTATATTAGTGAATCACTTGCTGAAAATAAACCGTTCTTCACATGGATTAATTTCTGGGGGCCGCATACGCCTTGCATCGTGCCAGAACCGTATTATTCCATGTATCGAAAAGAAGATGTGGTACTAGATGAAAGCTTCTTCAAACCGCTAGAAGGTAAACCAGGACACTATCGTACCATCTCTAAAATGTGGGGGATGTGGGAAGCGAGTGAAGATCATTGGAAAGAAGTGATCACAAAATTCTGGGGTTATATCACCTTGATTGATGATGCAATTGGCGAGTTGTTTACTTTTTTAGAAAACAAAGGTATTTATGACCGCACTTTTATTGTGGCAACCGCTGACCATGGTGATGCGATGGGCGCTCATCGAATGATTGAGAAAGGAGAGTTCATGTTTGATACCACTTACAACATTCCGATGATTATTAAAGACCCGAATTCAAATCGTATTAATCAACAAGATGATAACCTTGTGTATCTCCACGATTTAACCTCTACGGTTTATGATTTAGCTAATCAGCCGATTCCTTCCGCCTTTGAAGGGGAAAGTATTTTACCGATCGTTCGTCAACATCAAGATAATCAACGAAAAGGGATATTGGCACAGTTAGCGGGGCATTTCGTCTATTTTGAACAACGCATGTGGCACCGTAAAGACTATAAATTAGTGTTTAATGCGTCGGACATTTGTGAGCTTTATGATATAAAAAATGATCCAGCTGAAATGCATAATTTGTTCTACAAGCCAGAGTATGAGGCGGTCAAAAAAGAGATGCTGGAAGAAATGCACCAAGAAATGAAACGCTTAAATGATCCATTAGAAAACTGGGTATATCGGATTATAAACGAAGTGTAAAACCAATAAAAAATTGACCGCACTTTTAAGGGACGATTATGGAAAATTGCGCAATCAAGCCTACTGAATTATCACATTGTCAGTTTACTGAGCTGCATCACTTGCCGAAAGGTTCCTTCTTGTATCAACAAGGTGAGTCAGCACATGAATTTTATTATGTGCAAGCAGGCTTGGTTGGCTTATTTCATACCCTTGAAAATGGCAAGGAAAGCTTAGTGCGATTATATTCCAAGGGTGATTATTTTGGTTTTCGAACTTTGTTTTCGATGGCGAATAAACACTATCATTGCGATGCAAAAGTCTTAATTGATGCGGAGATTACTCGCATCAAGCCTAATGTGGTGAGTGAGTTTTTTGCGCATAATACGGTGATGAGCCAATGTTTATTGCAGATCTTAGCAAATGAACTACGTGAAGCAGAAGAACGTTTGGCAAAAAGTGCCTATTTGCGTACTTTAGATCGCGTGATGGATAGTTTGTATTTTCTCAAACAACATTTTCCTGATTATAATTGGACATATCGTGAAATTGCAGAATATGCTGGCTGTGAAACTGAAACCGCGATTCGTATTGCAAAAGAACTCAAACAAAATGGCGCATTAGACCGAATATCAGGTCATCAATAATGTTGTAACAAAGGATGGTTGATGTCTGTTTTTCCACCACAAGCTCATTTTCACTTAATGGCGAAACCAAGCAGTTTTCACTGTAACATTCAGTGTGAATATTGCTTCTATTTGGAAAAATCAGAACAGTTTGGGCAACATGCCCCTTTTATGTCGAAAGACACCTTAAAACATTATGTCAAAAACTATATCCAATCTCATGCCGGTAATGTGGTTGAATTTGCTTGGCAAGGGGGGGAACCCACTCTTTTAGGCTTAGATTTTTATCGACAAGCCGTTGAATATCAGCAGGAATTTGCCCAAGGTAAACAGATCACAAATGCCTTTCAAACCAATGGTATTGCTCTTAATCAGCAATGGGCTGCATTTTTCAAACAGCATCATTTTCTCATTGGGCTTTCTATTGACGGTTTAAGTGTCGTACATAATCGTTATCGTATTTCAGGTAACGGCAACCCCACCTTTGAAAAAGTCGTGAAAGCGTTAAATCTGCTGCAAGAATATGGCGTGGAATTTAACACCCTGACCGTCATTAATGATCAAAACTGGCAAAAAGGAAGAGAAACTTATTTAGCACTCAAACAGCTTGGCTCGACTTATATGCAGTTTATTCCTATTGTCGAACGTCATGCACAAACACAATCTGTCACTGATTTTTCAGTACCATCAGAAGGTTATGGACAATTTCTCGTGGATGTCTTTCATGAATGGTATGAGCATGATGTAGGAAAAATTTATGTGTCGCAGTTTGATAATCTGCTTGGACAATGGCTTGGTTATCCTTCCACAACCTGTGTTCATCAACCTACTTGCGGGCAATCGCTTGTCACGGAAGCCAATGGTGATGTGTATACTTGTGATCATTTTGTGTATCCCGAATACAAGGTCGGAAATTTAACTCAGCAACCTTTAACAGAGATTGTGTTTTCCAGTAAACAACAGCAATTCGGTTTAGAAAAATCACAAAAATTGACCGCACTTTGCCGTCATTGTGAGTTTCGTAAATTCTGTTATGGCGGCTGCCCGAAACATCGTTTTGTTTCTCTCGAAAATGAACCCAATCTACATAATTATTTATGTGCCTCTTACCGTTATTTCTTTGAACAAACGGCGCCTTATATGCAAGCCATGGCTCGTCAAATTCGGTTGCATTCATCAGCTGCTTAAGGTAGAATAGCGTTTTATACTTTACGTTTTGATTGATATGAACCCTTGGACATTACTCGCTATTTCGATTTGCCTTGAAATTGTGGCAACGAATTTATTAAAAGTCAGTGATGGCTTTACCAAACTTTTACCTACAATTGGCTCATTAACCTTATATGCCATTTCATTTTATTTTCTCTCCACTGTTTTCCGAACACTTTCTGTTGGCTTGGTTTACGCCGTTTGGTCAGGAGTTGGCATTGTGTTGACGGCCATCGTGGCGTATTTCGCTTTTGGTCAGAAAATCGATACCGCTGGGCTGATTGGTATGGCATTGATTATCAGCGGTGTTTTAGTGATTAACTTGTTTTCTCAAACAGGACATTAATCCTCCAAATGAAATGTGATCGCGCTCACAAATTTAATTTTTCTTCAAAATAAAATTATGTCAGCAATCGATTCATCGCTATAATTCTCCGGCATTTTTAACCGCACTTTGTGCAACTTTAAAGAAATTCTATGAAAAAATTACTTTGCTCATTATTTGCGCTTTCTGCTGTTAGCACAGCAATGGCACAAGAAGTGAATATTAAATTATTAGGTACTTCAGACATTCACGGTCGCGTTGTACCTTGGAGCTATGGCGCAGACGTAGAAGACAAGTCTGGTTCTTATGCGCAAATTGCAACTTACGTAAAAGATGTACGTAAAAACAACAAAAACGTGGTGTTAGTGGATGTGGGCGATGCGATCCAAGATAACCAAGTTGATGTGTTCGCAAAAGATAAAAAATATTACAAAGATCATCCAATTCCAAAAGTATTAAACGAAATGAAATACGATGTTTTCGTACTTGGTAACCACGAGTTTAACTTTGGGATGAAAGCATTAGATGAAATCTTAAAAGACATCAAAGCGAAAAAATTAACCGCAAACTTCTATTATAAGAAAAACGATAAACGTTATATTGATGCAACAACCATCATTGAAAAAGATGGCGTGAAACTAGGGATTATCGGTTTAAGTACCCCAATGTCAGCAAAATTTGAAGAAGACACGGGCAACTTAAAAGACATGAAATTTACTTCACCAACTGAAGAAGCACGTACACAAGTTGAGAAATTAAAAGCAAAAGGCGTGGATGCGATTATTGCGGTGACCCACATGGGTATCGATAATGAAAACAATATTCCTGATACTGGTATGCGTGATGTCATCAATGCAGTAGATGGTATTGATGTGGTTATCGCTGGTCACATGCACAAAGATGTACCAAGTGAAACCATTAAAAATACACTAATCACTGAACCACACCGTTACGGTACCGTGGTATCTGAAGTGGATTTAACTTTTGATATCAACGATAAAAAAGAAGTGAAATTAGTGAAGAAAGAATCGAAAACGGTTCCAGTTAAAGCACTTGAAGCAGATAAGAAAATTGTGGAAATCTACAAACCTTATCACGAGAAATTACGTGAGTTAAACAACGTAGTAATCGGTCAAACAGCGAATGAAATGGTACCTCAAGAGACTAAACACGGTGTATCTGCTGCATTCTCAAAAGATACTGGTTTATCTTCATTTATTAATGATGTTGAACAACATTACAGCGGTGCAGATGTGGTGACTTTCTCTTTCGACCATCAAAAAGCACGTATGGATAAAGGCGATATCAAGAAAAAAGATATCATCTTTAACTATCGTTATGCAGGCGGTGATGTTACCGTTTATGAAATGACCGGTAAACAATTGAAAGAATATATGGAATGGTCAGCGAACTACTTCGATACTATTCAACCGGGTGATACCGAATACCGTTACAATGCGGAACGTAAAAAATCAAAATATGTGACTTACGACATTTTCGGTGGCGTAAATTACAAAATTGACTTACGTAATCCACAAGGTAGTAAAATCGTTGGTTTAACCCTTGCTGACGGCAAACCGGTCACTGATGATATGAAATTAAAAGTGGGTATGAACTCATATCGTTTCGCTCAATTAAACGGCAAAGGTGGTATTTGGGAAGGCCAACAAATTCCAGTACTTTGGGAATCTAAAGTGGCAATGGGCCGTGAAAAAGGCACGATCCAAAATATGATGATCGATTACATCACGAATGTGAAAAAAGGCAAAATTGATGGTCTATCTCACAATCGTTGGGAAATCATTGGATTAAACTAATCAGCCCTTTTTAAATACGATAAAAACCAACCGCACTTTGAGGTAATTGAATCAAGTGCGGTTATTTTTTTCTTTGTTTTCAGCTAAAACTTGTAAATAATCAAGGTAAAATTTAGCCTAACGTAGTAAACTACAAGCACTTTTATCCTTTAGGAGATGACAAATGAAACCTTATTTAATCGCCCCTTCTATTCTTTCTGCAGATCTTGCTCGTCTTGGTGATGATGTGCAAAACGTGTTGAATGCCGGTGCGGATGTGATTCATTTTGATGTAATGGATAATCACTATGTGCCAAATTTAACCTTTGGCCCAGCCGTGTGTAAAGCTTTGCGTGATTATGGCATTAAGGCACCCATTGACGTGCATTTGATGGTAAAACCGGTCGATCGTATTATTCCTGATTTTGCCAAAGCGGGTGCGGATTATATTACATTTCATCCTGAAGCCAGTGAACATATTGACCGCTCGTTACAGCTCATTCGTGATCACGGCTGTAAAGCGGGTTTAGTGTTTAATCCTGCCACACCATTAAGTTATTTGGATTATGTATTAGATAAGGTGGATGTGATTTTGTTAATGTCCGTGAATCCAGGATTTGGTGGACAATCGTTTTTACCTTCAACATTGAAAAAATTACAACAGGCACGTCGTCTGATTGATGAAAGTGGTTTAGATATCCGTTTAGAAGTTGATGGTGGGGTAAAAGTGGATAATATTGCAGAAATCGCCGCAGCCGGTGCCGATATGTTTGTGGCAGGCTCAGCGATTTTTGGTAAACCAGATTATAAACAAATCATTGATCAAATGCGCGCACAGTTAGCTTCAGTCAAATAGATGGTAGTAAGAATGAAGACTCAATTTAAAGTTATCGGTTTTGATTTAGACGGTACGCTTGTGAATAGCTTGCCAGATTTAGCGTTGTCTGTGAATTCTGCTTTAGCAGATTTTGGGTTACCTCAAGCACCAGAAGAGTTAGTGTTAACTTGGATTGGTAATGGGGCACCAGTATTGATTGCACGAGCTTTAGAATGGGCAAAAGAACAAACAGGTAAAGACTTTTCAGATGCAGAAATGGAGCAAGTGAAAGAGCGTTTTAACGTGTATTACGCGGAGAACCTTTGTAATGTGAGCCGCTTGTATCCAAATGTAAAAGAAACATTGGAAACCTTAAAGGCTCGTGGTTATACCTTGGCCGTAGTAACAAATAAACCAACTCGTCACGTTCAGCCAGTATTAGCCGCATTTGGTATCGATCATCTATTCAGTGAAATGCTTGGTGGGCAATCATTACCCGCGATTAAACCACATCCAGGCCCATTGTATTATTTATGTGGTAAATTTGGCGTAGAACCTCGCCAAGTGTTGTTTGTAGGTGACTCTCGAAATGATATTCTCGCAGCACATTCAGCAGGTTGTCCTGCTGTGGGTTTAACTTACGGATACAACTACAACATTCCAATTGCTGAATCAAACCCAGATTGGGTGTTTGATGACTTTGCGAAGTTATTAGAGATTCTTTAATCTATCTTAAAGCGTAAAATGCGGTCAAAAATGACCGCATTTTTTCTTAAACCTCCCACCAAATCAACGCCCATTTACGTTGTCCGTGTTTTATTGGCTCGTTATTAGTTTGTTTTTGTTGATAGAATTGAGCCAAATCTTGTTTTTCTTTTTCAGTGAGATTGCCGAGAGAAAACTCCACAGAATTTAATAAATCCTCAAAGGTTTCTCCTTGGAAATAACCAGATTCGGTTTCAATAAAACTCACATTCGCATGAATGCCTTTTTGGTAAAGACGATTGACTAAATAAATATAAGTTGGGAAGCCCACGTCATCACGGCCAATGGCTTCAAATACGCCTTCATCGAGAAAATGGCGTTGGGTCACTGAGGTTAAAAAGACGCGTTTTTTAACCTTGCTTTGCAGCTTTTCAATCATGTCATCCAAATCATCTACAAGTGTAGAACGAGAGGCGAGTATTACATCGGCTTGAGGCACATCATCCCAGTTATCCGACCATGATTTATGTAGAAGGGTAATATTATTCAGTTGGTGCTTTTCTTTGTATTGCTGCACCATATCCAACATCCCTTGGCTGTAATCGAGAGCATACACAGCTTGGCATTGTTGGGCTAAAGGAATCACAAACGTGCCGGGGCCACAGCCAATATCTAATACCGTTTCATCAGGTTGCACATTCATGGCTTTAAGCAACGTCTCGTTATAACGGCTTGGTTTACCCACTAAATTCTCAGCCATTTTAGGCGCTTTTTTATCCCACTTTGTCGCTGGAAGATTATAGTGATTACAGGCTTTCAGATGTTGTTGATAGAGATCGTTGAAATTGATGTCATTGATAATCATAGTGGCGCCCCAAAGTGCGGTTAGTTTTCGGATTATTTTTAAATTGCTTGATGATTATATGCTTTCTCCCACTTAAAATCATTTGAAAATGATTGACGCAAACGTTTTCGTTTTGATGTATTTTCCTTTATAATAGCCCGCGATTTTCATCTCAAACACAACTCAAAGGTACCCGTATGTTTCAAACTTTTCGTGGCTCACCCGCCCTTTCTGAATTCCGTATTCAAGGTTTAATGCAAAAATTCCAACAAAATCAATTACCGGTGAAATCGGTTTATGCGGAATATTTGCATTTTGTGGAATTAAATCGACCTCTTGTTAGCGAGCAGGAAGCAAAACTAAAAGCGTTGTTACATTACGGTCCAACCTTAGCAGAACACGATGCCAAAGGCGAAACCTTTATCGTGATTCCTCGCGTTGGCACGATTTCTTCTTGGTCTTCTAAAGCGACGGATATTGCATATAACTGCGGTTTAAATGAAGTAGAGCGTATTGAGCGTGGTTTGGCGTATTATTTTGAGTTAAGCCAACCGCTTGATGAAAAAACAACTGAAAAATTGACCGCACTTTTACACGACCGAATGATGGAAACTGTGGTGCGTCGTCCTGAAGATGCAGAGATCTTATTCCGTCATCAAGATCCGAAACCGTTCAAAACTGTGGATATTTTAAAAGGTGGACGCGAAGCTTTGGTCACAGCCAACGTAGAATTAGGTTTAGCACTGGCAGAAGATGAAATTGATTATTTGGTGGAAAACTTCACTCAATTAGGGCGCAATCCGCACGATATTGAACTTTATATGTTCGCGCAAGCCAACTCTGAGCACTGCCGTCATAAAATCTTTAATGCGGATTGGATTATCGACGGCAAAAAACAGGATAAATCCCTGTTTAAGATGATTAAAAATACCTTTGAGAAAACCCCTGATTTCGTGCTTTCAGCCTATAAAGATAATGCTGCGGTAATGGAAGGCTCAAAAGTTGGCCGTTTCTTTGCGGATCAAGATGGGCAATATCGCTATCACAATGAAGATGCACATATCTTAATGAAAGTGGAAACTCACAACCACCCAACCGCAATTTCGCCATTCCCGGGTGCCGCAACCGGTTCGGGCGGTGAAATTCGCGATGAAGGTGCAACGGGTCGTGGTGCCAAACCTAAAGCAGGTTTAACCGGTTTCTCCGTATCAAACCTCGTCATTCCAAACTTTGAACAACCTTGGGAAAATCCGCTTTCCAAACCAAACCGTATTGCTTCAGCCTTAGATATTATGATTGAAGGCCCATTAGGCGGCGCAGCATTTAACAACGAGTTTGGTCGTCCTGCATTATTAGGCTATTTCCGTACCTATGAAGAGAAAGTTAATAGCTTCAATGGTGAAGAAGTGCGTGGTTATCACAAACCGATTATGTTAGCCGGTGGTATTGGTAATATTCGCGGTGAACACGTTCAAAAAGGCGAAATTCCAGTCGGGGCGAAATTGATCGTATTAGGTGGCCCTGCCATGAACATCGGCTTAGGCGGTGGCGCAGCTTCTTCCATGGACAGCGGTAAATCAAAAGAAGATTTAGATTTTGCTTCCGTTCAACGTGAAAACCCAGAAATGGAACGCCGTTGCCAAGAAGTGATTGACCGCTGCTGGCAATTAGGCGAAGAAAACCCAATTCTCTTTATTCACGATGTGGGCGCGGGTGGTTTATCCAACGCCATGCCTGAATTAGTGCACGATGGTGAACGTGGCGGTAAATTTGATTTACGCTCAATTCTTTGCGATGAAAAAGGCATGTCGCCATTAGAAATTTGGTGTAACGAATCGCAAGAACGTTATGTATTAGCGGTTGCGCCAGAAAAACTCGAATTATTTACCGCACTTTGTGAACGTGAGCGTGCGCCATTTGCGGTCATTGGTGAGGCAACGGAAGAAAAACATTTAACCTTGCACGATAGTCATTTCGACAATAACCCAATTGATTTGCCAATGAATGTGTTATTAGGAAAAACGCCGAAAATGACGCGCGAGGTTTCGTCAAAAACTGTCGAAAATCGACCGCTTGCAACGGAAAATATTCAATTAAAAGACGCCTTCCATCGAGTATTACGCTTACCGGTGGTGGCAGAAAAAACCTTCTTAATCACCATTGGTGACCGTTCGGTAACCGGTATGGTGGCACGCGATCAAATGGTCGGCCCATGGCAAATTCCGGTGTCTGATGTAGCCGTCACAACCGCTTCATTAGACAGCTATCACGGTGAAGCCATGGCAATGGGCGAGCGTGCACCAGTGGCATTATTAGACTTCGGTGCTTCTGCACGTTTAGCGGTGGCTGAATCTATTACCAACATTGCGGGCACCAACATTGGCGATATTAAACGTATCAAACTGTCTGCAAACTGGATGTCTGCAGCGGGTCATGGCGGTGAAGATGCTGGCTTATATGAAGCTGTAAAAGCGGTGGGTGAAGAACTTTGCCCGGCATTAGGTATCACCATTCCAGTGGGTAAAGACTCCATGTCGATGAAAACTACTTGGGAAGAAAATGGAGAGAAAAAATCAGTAACAGCTCCGCTTTCTTTAGTGATTTCATCTTTTGCCCGCGTGGAAGATGTACGTAAAACCGTAACCCCTCAATTACGCACAGACAAAGGCGCAAGTCGTTTATTATTGATTGATTTAGGCGAAAGAAAAAATCGCTTAGGTGCGACCGCACTTGCGCAAGTGTATAAACAATTAGGTGATAAACCAGCCGATGTGGTGAGTGTCGCCAAACTGAAAAACTTCTTCGATGCGATGCAAGCATTGGTTGCAGAGCGTAAATTATTGGCTTACCACGACCGTTCAGACGGTGGTTTAATCACCACGCTTGCAGAAATGGCATTTGCGGGTAACTGCGGTGTAGATGTGGATATCTCTGCATTAGGCGATAATGACTTAGCCGTGTTATTCAATGAAGAATTAGGTGCAGTGATCCAAGTATCAGAAAGTGAATTAAGTGCGGTGCGTGAGGTATTAAAAGCCCATGACTTACTTGGTTTAACTTATGAACTCGGTTCTGTAAGCTCAGAAGATCGTTTTGAAATCACACGTGGTAGCAAAAAACTATTAAGCGAAAAACGCTCTGAATTACGCGGTATTTGGGCAGAACTTACTCACCAAATGCAACGCTTACGTGATAACCCAGAATGTGCTGATCAAGAATTTGAAGCGAAAAAAGCGATAGACAACAAAGGTTTATCCGCTCACTTAACCTATGATGTGAATGAAGATATTGCTGCGCCTTACATCAGCAAAGGTGTGAAACCAAAAGTAGCCGTATTGCGTGAACAAGGCGTAAACAGCCACGTTGAAATGGCAGCCGCTTTTGACCGTGCAGGTTTTGCGGCGATTGATGTCCACATGAGCGATTTAATGGCAGGTCGTTACAACTTAAACGACTTCAACGCGATGGTGGCCTGTGGTGGTTTCTCTTACGGTGACGTATTAGGCGCGGGCGGCGGTTGGGCAAAATCCATTTTATTCAACCCACAATTACGCGATCAATTCAGTCAATTCTTCGCCAATGAAAACACCCTTTCATTAGGTGTATGTAACGGCTGTCAATTTATCTCCACCCTTGCGGAAATCATCCCTGGTGCGGAAAACTGGCCACGTTTTGTGCGTAATAAATCAGAACGCTTTGAAGCACGTGCTGCGATGGTAAAAATCAATGACACCAACTCATTGTGGTTTAAAGGCATGGCGGGTTCACATATGCCGATAGCCGTTTCTCATGGTGAAGGCCGTGTAGAATTCAAAACACCTGAGAATTTGACCGCACTTCAAGCACAAAACTTGATTGTGGCGCAATATATCGACAGCCATTTAAACGTGACTGAAACCTATCCTGCCAACCCAAATGGTTCGGCATTAGGGATTACTGCCATTTCTAACGTCGATGGTCGTATTGCTGCGATGATGCCACACCCAGAGCGTGTATTCCGTGCCGTGAGCAATTCATGGTATCCAGAAGATTGGTCTGAAGATGGTGCTTGGATGCGAATTTTTAGAAATGCGAGAGTGAATTTCAAATAATGTGAAATTGATCACGGAAAATTAATTAAAAATAAGAGATACTAAGAAATTGGTATCTCTTTTTTTATTGCATAAATCTGAGCAATAAAAAAATGCCAACAATATTAGTGAGTAATATTGTTAATGATTTATATAAATATTTTATATAAAAATTCTTGGACATTATGTCTGTTATATCAATTGAACTATATAAGGAGTTCTTAATGAGTAGTTTAGTTACATTGCTAGCTAATATTGTTGCGCCATTGCAACGTCAATTTATTAACTTTATCCGCATTGCGATTTGTGTTGTGATGATTTGGATTGGAGGTTTAAAAGTTTGCCAATATGAGGCAGATGGTATCGCACACTTTGTGTCAAATAGTCCTTTCTTAAGCTTCCTTTACAAAAACGGTGCAAATGAAGTGACAAATGATAAGGGTGTTTTAGTAAAAGAATATACCTTATATAAAAACCCTGAAGGCAAAATGGTCGCAAAAAATATTGAATGGCATAAAGCCAACGGCACCTATACCGCTTCTTATATTATTGGCGCAATCATTGTAACAATTGGTATTTTAGTATTAGCAGGCATTTGGTCTCCAACATTAGGTTTATTCGGAGGCTTACTCACCTTTGGCATGTCGATAGTCACGCTGTCGTTCCTGATATTTACGCCAGAAACCTGGGTGCCGAATTTAGGCGGGGACTTCCCAACACCTAATTATGGCTTCCCATATCTCTCAGGCGCCGGCCGACTCGTGATTAAAGATATTATTATGATGGCAGGTGGCTTAGTTGCTGCAGCAGAATGTGCGAAACGCTATTTAGAGAATAAAAAGCAGTTTGCTTAATTAGTTTATTTAAAAGGCTTGCTGGGATAAACGGCAAGCTTTTTTTTGTTATTAAGAGATACAAACCAATAACAAAGAAAGGAGACTGAATTCAAAACTTTTGAAAATTTGACCGCACTTCAAGCACAAAACTTGATTGTGGCACAATATATCGACAGCCATTTAAACGTGACTGAAACTTATCCAGCCAACCCAAATGGTTCGGCATTAGGTATTACCGCAATTTCTAACGTAGATGGCCGTATCGCTGCGATGATGCCACACCCAGAACGCGTATTCCGTGCCGTGAGCAACTCATGGTATCCAGAAGACTGGTCTGAAGATGGCGCGTGGATGCGAATTTTTAGAAATGCTAGGGTGGTTCTTAAACAATAGAGCTATTTAGCAGCAAAAATGGACAATAACTTTAAAATTATTGTCCATTGTAACTGATGAAATACATCTAGTGATATTTGGTGATGCGAAATTGGAGATTAATAAATGCCAATATCTTTTAGATGAGCCATTAATTCAAAATGATGACGTACTGATAATCTTTTTAAAGTCCCCAATGAATAAGAATAATTATTTAAGTTATGATATTGAACAAGTTCATTACATGCTGAAGACCAGGCTAGTAAAGAAGAATTCTGATTAATCATATTATAAATATCCTCTAGTAACTCTTCATTTAAGATTGAAATAGGTTCTCTATAAGTCCTAGGATCAGATAAACAATGTCTGATATTAATTACTGCATTTTGTTCATTATTAAAAGTAAGATGAAAGGCTGTAGTATAAGGTTGAGTTCCACCTTCTGCGTAATAATCACCAATAGTGCTGAAATTAGCAAATCCTTGAAAACCATAATTACGATAATTTAAATGGCGATCTGAAAAAAACTCTACCATACTATGCTGATAATCATAGTTTCGATTTAATCTATTAAAGCAATCTTCAAGTAATATTTTATTTTTGGTGAATAAACTTATGTAATTATCACTTACGTGTCCACTATAGAATATATTGGAAATAATTTGAGGTATATTATTTATAGTATTAGGGTTAGGTATCTCTCCAAAATGGATAAGTACAAAACTATTTCCAGGAAATAAGCTTATCCAGTATTCTACTTGTGAGTAATCTGTTCTTTGATCAACAATAATTCCTAAAGTAATATTATGGAATTGTTTTGTAATCTGATTTGCCTGTTCAATTATGTCAAACTGGTTATTTGAAAGATCTCCAACTATAGGATTTAATATATAAACTAGATTACTTGAATCATCAGAATCTAAAATGGAATTAAAACATGTAATTAATTCTGTTAGGTTTTTTCTAACTGGCTCTAGAATAATTGATATATTTGCTGATTTTATTTTTTCTGCACAATCCCTAATAGCAAGTAATTCATTGCGTTTTGCTCGTAAATAACAGTAGTACATTGGTTTTCTCCTTGGTTTTAGTTATCTATTAAGGTGTTATTTAAGCTATAAATAATTTTTTCTATTTTATTAGAACTAGGTTTAATATTCAATATCAGAGCTAATAGTGAAGTAGGTAATTGATAAATTAATTCTTTTTCTTTATTAGTTAGAGAGCGCCGACGTAAAGTTTTTACAAAGCTCTCATGTGACCTAGTTATGTCTAAAGTTTTGAATAAATGTATGCATTCTTGTTTTGTTTGTTTAGGCGATATTGATGGAGAATAGTCAAATAGTTCGTTCATCATTAGTAATATTTCGGTAGGTCGTAGACATGACAACATCGCTTCCTGGGATAAACTCTCAAGATTTGAGCTAGGCTCTTTTATAGTACGTAATATATTATTTTTAGTTAATTGTATAATTCCAATCCCTTCGGGTATTATATCCTCTAATTCCTTAATTTTTGAATCAACAGTCACTATATTAATTTTATCAAAAACCTTTTTATAATCTGATAATTGACTTTTTAATCTATCAAAATTGTCTAATTCTGTTTTTATTTCGTAGGCAGTAGATGTACCATTAAATATAGCAACATCACAAATAGAATCTAGCACTCTAAATTCATTTACATATGTTACATTTGATAATTTATGACGACCCTTAATTAATTTATTTGCAATAGTATTTTTAAAAATATATTCATTTCTATATCCTTTATTTACTATGTTATATAATGAGTCAAAAGCTTGATGCAGGCTTAGTCCTTTTAATTCTGAGCTTATTTGTGAGTTTATGATCGATTTCCACACTGAATTATCTATTTTATAAATAATATCTTCAAAAATAGATCTTCTAAATATTTGACTGGCCAGGAATGGTAAGTTATTGATTACATTCATCTTAGTTTGTATCTGTACTATAAAATAGTGTTTGATTTTAAGCTGTTTAATAAGACTAAATTATGCAATAAAATGCATAACTCCACAAGATTTATCATGAATTTTATATAATCCCCATGATAGCGCAAGCGTCCACGCTTGTGCTTTTTTCATTTTAGTTATAGGCACAAGCGTGGATGCTTGCGCCATCGTAGTACCATCGTAGTTCCATCTGTAATGCCATCGTAATCCAATTGTAATTCCATCATAACTCAACAGCTTTTTGATTTTTTGCTTCAGTAATTTATTTTTTTGTGATCTTCTTCAAAAATCTAAGTTAAATTTAGAGTGAATTTACTCATCTCTACTATTTTGCTTATCGGAGAATTTTAGAAGGTAGGAAGATGAGTAGAAAGTATAAATTTAATGATAAGAATGGCGTTTATTTTATTAGCTTTGCAACCGTATATTGGATTGATGTCTTTGTTAGTGATTGTTACTTTGAAACGATGATGAGTGCATTGAATTATTGTCGTGAAAATAAGGGGATGAAGATCTATGGTTACTGTATTATGCCAAGTCATGTACATTTATTATTTCAGATAGAAGAGAAAAATCCTTCTGATGTCATTCGAGATTTAAAAACATTTACCTCTGCACTACTGAAACAAATCGCAGAAAATCCTCAGGAAAGCAGCAAAGAATGGCTACTATGGACGTTCCGGCGAGCGGCTAACAAGTATAGTTATGTAAAGCAATACCAATTCTGGCAACACCACAAACAACCCATCGAAATTCATTCCGATAAATTTTTCAACGAAAAGCTAGAGTACATTCATCAAAATCCGGTGGTGAGCGGGTTTGTGTCTGAGCCGCAGGATTGGAAATATAGCAGTGCGAAAAATTATTGGCAGACGGTTGATCCTGTTTTAGACATTGATGTTCTCAGCTAAAAGAGCGATCAAAAATCAAAACGAATTTTGACCGCTCTTTTTATTACTTTTACTTACGTATTATTTTTGTTTTTTCAAAAATTCAACGCCAGTGTCTGGGAAGTCTGTGAATACACCAGTTGCACCAGATTTATTCAATAACGCATCGTACATTTGATTTACGTCAGTGAAGAATTCAGGTAAAGCATCTTTACGCACGGTGTATGGGTGTAATTCCACTTTGTATTGTGCAAGTTCTTTCACTAATGGGGTGTATACGATATTGCCTGGTTTAGATTTTTCTTTATCCACTAACATGTACCAGCCTGGACCAACACCATCAGCATATTTCACGACTTCTGCCATTGCGCCTGGTTTGAACATCCAATCGTAATCGTAGTTCACCCATTTGCCTTTCGCATCTTTTTCTTCAGTTTCATGCCAGTCGGTGTATGCCACTAATTGAACAAGTTTTAAATCCATGCCCATTTTTGGTAGCAATTCGTTTTTGATACGTTTTAACTCATTGAAGTCGAAGGTTTGTAAGTAAACCATGTCAGATTTCTTGTCGTAACCGTATTTTTTCAACACTTTAAGGGTTTCAACTGCAATGTCTTTGCCGTTTTGGTGGTGGAACCAAGGTGCTTTGATTTCAGGATAGATACCCACTTTTTTACCTGTGGATTTTTCTAAACCTTGGATAAATTCTAACTCATCTTCAAAAGTATGGATTCTGAAGTGTGATTTCCAAAGTGGGAAACGGCCCGGATATACTGCAACTTGTTTACCGTCTTTAGTTTCAAAGTTTTCAGTCATATTTAAACTTTGAATTTCTTTTAAGGTGAAGTCGATGACATAGTAACGACCATCTTTACGATGACGATTTGGGAATTTTCTCGCGACATCAGTTAAGCCATCTAAGAAGTGGTCATGGATAACCACTAAACGACCATCTTTTGTCATCGCTAAGTCTTGTTCTAAGTAGTCTGCATGTTGTGCAAATGCAAGCGCTTTAGACTCAAGCGTATGCTCTGGTAAGTAACCACTTGCACCACGGTGAGCAATGATAATTTTGTCTGATTTCATAGTGTCCACAGAAGAGTGTGCGCTACATCCTGCAAGTACGCCTGCAGCTAATAAAGAAAGCGCTAAAGTTTTAAGTTTCATTGTGTTCTCCTTGATTTACTTATTACATCTTGGTTTCATGTCGTAAAAATAGATTTCGCTAATTTCACGGTCATATCCTGGATAAAATCCTTTTGGCATCCCTAACACAATTTGTTTGCCTCGGTTTGCATGGACAAGTAGTTGTTTCGTTTTTGGATTCACATTCAAGCCTTCGACTTCGCCGACATCTCGAATATCATCTAATGTTTTTTCTAAAACAACGCGAGCTTCATTATTTTTATCTGAAATTTCTACACGATAAATATGATCGGGTTCTTTTTCATCTGCCGTACCATCATCAGATGTGACGTAGAGATCACCGTTATAGGCATAAACACCTTGAATCCATTGTGGAACAGGTTGTAAATGCACTTTACGTTTATATTTACCTGTTGAAAGATCATATTCATATAAATAACGACCACTTTCCTCACCAACCCAAGATGCCATCCAAACAGAATTGTGAACGGTATCTACAGTGATGCCGGAAACTTCGACTTGACCAGACTCAGGATTAAAATCAACTGATCTTTTTAATGCGAGTGTGTCAGGGTCATGGATAGCAATTTGAATGTTTTTCCCTACGCCAGCATCAAACCATTCAGAAGAAACATAAAGTTCATTGTTGTAGATATCAATGTCGCCAATGTGATTGGCTTCTTTTTGATAGCCGACAAAAGGATCTTTATTTTCTTTAATTAGTTTTCCATCCATGTCGTATTTGGCGAGCGTTTTACTGCCCGATACATATAAATATTTGCCATCAGTGGTAATACCTTGACGTCCATTGACTTCAAGTACTTTGTCTAATTTATACGTATAAGCAGGGAGTGCTGAACGATAGGGCGCTTCACAAGTTTGATTTGCGAATGCTGCATTTGCCATAACTGCCGCGCCTAACATAATGGTTAATTTATTCAATTTCATCACATTATCTCCTTTTAAAGTGCGGTTAAAAATTCAGTTGTTTTTTGTAATAAAAAAGGCGGCAAGCCTTCGCCTGTCGCCTTTAATTTATAGATTATTTACCGTAGGTATCGCCTAATTTAGCTTTATGTTTACCTTCTTCAACCATTACGATGAAGAGTAATAACACCGCTAAGATACCACCGCCGATCATAACGTAGAAACCGCCGTCCCAGCCGTAGTGTTGCGCTGCCCAACCGATAACAGCTGAAGCTGATACAGTACCACCTAAGTAACCGAATAAACCGGTGAAACCTGCTGCTGTACCTGCTGCTTTTTTCGGTGCAAGCTCAAGCGCGTGTAAGCCGATTAACATTACAGGACCGTAGATTAAGAAACCGATTAAGGTCATTAAGATGAAGTCAGTTAATTGATATGGGTTTTCATACCAAGCTGAGTAGTTTGCAAGCTCAGCTTCTGGTGTAGCTGGGTTCATCCAGTATGCTACAACTGCTGCTGTAGTTAAGATCATGAAGATGAAACCGGTTAAACCACGTTTACCTTTGAAGACTTTATCTGATACCCAACCACATAATAATGTACCTGGAACTGCTGCTAATTCATAGATTGTGTATGCCCATGCGGTACCTTTGATGTTGAAGTGTTTTACTTCACTCAAGTAAACCGGAGACCATTTCAATACGCCGTAGCGGATTAAGTATACGAATACGTTAGCAATCGCGATGTACCATAACAATTTGTTTTTCAATACATAAGTTACGAAGATTTCTTTTGTGCTTAAATCGTTTTCGTAAGTTTTTTCGTTATAGTCATCTGGGTAGTCATTACGCCATTTTTCGATTGATGGTAAACCACAAGATTGTGGAGTATCACGCATGACGAAGTAAACTGGAATCGCACAGAGCATTGCCGCAATACCCGGATAGTAGAGGGATTGTTGCCAAATGTCTTTTGCTTGTGCTTCAACGCCGTGAGTGCTGAAGAAGATAGCACTTGCTAATAGCACCATTGCACCTGGCATCATACCACCGATGTTATGCGCTGTATTCCAGATAGATACGATAGTACCGCGTTCTGATTTAGACCACCAGTGTACCATTGTACGACCACATGGAGGCCAACCCATACCTTGGAACCAACCATTTAAGAAGATCATTACCCACATGATGGCAACGCCAGAGGTTGCCCATGGGAATAAACCCATCATGGTCATACAAAGACCAGAAAGCAATAAACCAAATGGTAAGAATACGCGAGGGTTCGAACGGTCAGACATACCTGCCATTACGAACTTAGATAAACCGTAGGCAAGACCAGCCGCCGAGCCGATAACACCTAGTTGCGCTTTTGTGTACAAGCCCTGTTGAATTAAACCGGGTTGTGCTAAGTCAAAGTTTGCACGTACAAAATAGTAAGCGGCATAACCAAAGAAGATCCCTGCAAACACTTGCCAACGTAAGCGTTTATACGTGGAATCAATTTTCTCCGCTGGAAGTTCCGCAATGTGCGGAGCGGGTTTAAATGGTCCAAACATAATTTCTCTCCAAAATCATTTTAATTATGAGTCCACCCCGACAATGGGGATAGCGTGCATGATAAAATAAAAATAGAAATTAAAAAGAGAAATAATTCAAAAATGTGATGTATTTCACAAAAAAAATTTTAACAAATGAGCGAATACGAAAATTATGTGATCTACTTCACAAAATGGCTTTCTTTTTCGCTCAAAATGTTGTGAATTTAAGCGCTCTCCCATACAATAGCCATGGAATTTGTAACAGTTTTTACGTTTCTTTTAATTAATATTTTGGCTTTGGGGGTAACAATGGGATTATCGCCTAATATGTATCGTGATGTGGGTGATTTTTCACCTATCTCGACGGATGTGATTATCATTGGTGGTGGTGCAACAGGTGCGGGGATTGCTCGTGACTGTGCATTGCGTGGAATTAACTGTATTTTATTAGAGCGTCGTGATATTGCGACAGGCGCAACAGGTCGTAACCACGGTTTGTTACATAGTGGTGCGCGTTATGCCGTGAACGATCAGGAATCAGCAGAAGAATGTATTAAAGAAAATAAAATTCTGCGCAATATCGCTCGTCACTGTGTGGATGAAACGGAAGGTTTATTTATCACCTTACCTGAAGATTCCCTTGATTATCAAAAAACGTTCATCGAAAGTTGCACCAAATCCGGTATTGAGGCTGTCGCCATTGATCCTAAACTAGCCAAAATTATGGAACCATCGGTAAACCCAGATTTAGTCGGTGCCGTTGTTGTGCCAGATGGTTCAATCGATCCTTTCCGTTTAACCGCCTCCAACGTGATGGACGCGACTGAAAACGGTGCAAAAATGTTCACTTATTGCGAAGTGAAAAACTTAATTCGCGAAGGTGGCAAAGTAATCGGTGTAGATGTTTACGATCACAAAAATCGCGTAAATCGCAAATTTTTTGCGCCATTAGTTGTTAATGCAGGCGGTATTTGGGGACAAGGCATTGCAGAATATGCGGATCTCAAAATCAAAATGTTCCCAGCAAAAGGTGCATTACTTGTTATGGGGCACCGTATCAACAAAATGGTGATTAACCGCTGTCGTAAACCGGCGGATGCGGACATTCTTGTGCCAGGTGATACCATTTGTGTTATCGGTACAACCTCTAGCCGTATTCCTTACGATCAAATCGATAACATGGAAGTGACTCCGGAAGAAGTGGATATCTTATTCCGTGAAGGGGAAAAACTAGCCCCTAGCTTGCGTCATACTCGCGTATTACGTGCTTATGCAGGTGTGCGTCCGTTAGTAGCGTCTGATGATGACCCATCAGGTCGTAATGTGAGTCGTGGTATTGTGTTACTTGATCACGCAGAGCGTGATGGCTTAGAGGGCTTTATCACTATCACTGGCGGTAAATTAATGACTTATCGCTTAATGGCTGAATGGGCAACGGATCTTGTTTGTAAAAAACTCAATAAAACAGCACGTTGTACGACTGCAGAGCGTCCATTACCGGGTTCAAGTGAAAGCCGTGCAGAAACCAATCAGAAAGTCATTTCACTTCCAAGTCCGATTCGTTATTCAGCGGTGTATCGTCATGGCTCACGTGCAACTCGTTTATTAGATAAAGAACGTCTCGATCGTTCAATGGTGTGTGAATGTGAAGCCGTGACAGCGGGTGAAGTCCGTTATGCTGTTGATGAATTAAATGTGAATAACTTAGTGGATTTACGTCGCCGTACTCGTGTGGGTATGGGGACTTGCCAAGCTGAGCTTTGTGCATGCCGTGCAGCAGGTTTAATGCATCGTTTTGAAGTGGCAACGCCTCGCCAATCTACCACGCAATTAACCTCTTTCATGGAAGAGCGTTGGCGCGGTATCGAACCTATTGCTTGGGGTGAAGCGATTCGTGAAGCCGAATTTACTTCGTGGATGTATGGCAGTGTGTTGGGCTTAAACGATGTTCAACCGCTTGAAACTGACAAACAGCAAGGGACGGATAACAATGAATTTTGATGTAGTGATTATTGGTGGCGGCCTTGCAGGTTTAACTTGCGGCATCGCTCTACAAGAACAAGGCAAACGGTGTGTCATTATCAATAACGGTCAAGCGGCGATTGATTTTGCATCTGGCTCATTGGATTTATTAAGCCGTTTACCAAATGGTGCGTTTGTTAAAAATATTCCTGAAAATTTGACCGCACTTTACGCTCAATTACCGCAACACCCTTATAGCATCATGGGGGCTGAACGCGTATTAGCGAAAGCGCAAGATTTTGAAAAATTAGCAGAATCGTTAAATTTAGACTTAATTGGCTCAAGTGCAGAAAATCATCTTCGCGTAACAGGTTTAGGTAGCTTACGTGGTGCATGGCTTTCACCAAATAGTGTGCCAACTGTACAAGGCGAAAGCCCATTCCCGTATAAAAAAATTGCGGTTTTAGGCATTGAAGGCTATCACGATTTCCAACCAGAATTATTGGCGGATAACCTTACGCTCAATCCACAATTTGCTCATTGTGAAGTGAAAACGGGCTTTTTAAATATTCCTGAATTGGATCAGTTACGTGCCAATTCTCGTGAATTCCGCAGTGTGAACATTGCGCAAGTTTTAGAATATAAACTGAAATTTGATGATCTTGTGGCTGAAATGAAAGAAGCAGCGAAAGGTACCGAAGCGATTTTCTTACCAGCTTGTTTTGGTCTAGAAAATCAAGAATTTATGGAATCACTTCGCAAATCAACTGGCTTGCCATTATTTGAATTACCAACTTTACCGCCTTCTTTATTAGGTATGCGTCAACGTATTCAATTACGTCATCGTTTTGAGAAATTAGGCGGACTCATGATGAATGGTGATAGCGCATTAAAAGCACATTTTCATGGCAACAAAGTTCGTGCTATTCAAACGCGTTTGCACGAAGAGGAAGAAATCACGGCTGAGCATTTCGTCTTAGCTTCCGGCAGCTTCTTCAGTAAAGGTTTAGTCTCTGAATTCGATAAAATCTACGAGCCCGTATTCCATTCTGACATTATCGGTGTGGAAGGCTTTAACGATACTGATCGTTTTACTTGGACAGATCACCGTTTCTCAAATCCACAACCATACCAATCTGCAGGCGTGGCGATTAATGCGCAATGCCAAGTGCAAAAGGGCGGTCAATTTTTAACGAATTTATATGCAGTGGGTAATGTGATTGGTGGTTTCAATGCACTGGAACTCGGTTGTGGTTCAGGCGTGGCAGTGGTAACAGCGCTTGCTGTTGCGGATGAAATTCTTCACAACACACATTAAGGAGGCGTTATGAACATTCAACAATTAATTGAAAATGCAAAACAATCCCTTAATGCACCACAACATCATCATGCCTTTGATGAAAGCTTTGAGAGCTGCATTAAATGTACGGCGTGTACAGCGGTATGTCCGGTTTCGCGTCAAAATCCAAACTATCCTGGTCCAAAACAATCAGGCCCGGATGGTGAGCGTTTACGCTTAAAATCAGCCGAGCTTTATGATGAAGCATTGAAATACTGCACTAACTGTAAACGTTGTGAAATTGCGTGTCCGTCTGATGTAAAAATTGGTGACATTATCGTTCGCGCAAGAAACAAATACCTTGCTCAACAACACAAACCAGCCGTGCAAAAATTACGTGATGCGATTTTAAGTAACACCGATATTATGGGTTCACTTAATACACCGCTTGCACCAATTGTGAATACGATTACGGGCTTGAAAGCGACGAAGTTTGTGTTGGAAAAAGCGTTAAAAATCAGCCGTCATCGTACGTTACCAAAATATTCCTTTGGTACGTTCCGTAGCTGGTATATGAAAAAAATGGTGGAAAGCCAACAAAAATTTGAACGCAAAGTGGCGTATTATCACGGTTGTTATGTGAACTACAATAATCCACAATTGGGTAAAGAATTTATTCAAGTGTTCAATGCCATGGACATTGGTGTGGTGTTATTGGAAAAAGAAAAATGTTGTGGCTTGCCATTAAGCGTGAACCAATTCCCAGAACGTGCGAAGAAAATCGCTCAATTTAACACTGATTACATCAGCAAAATGGTGGATGAAAATGGCTTAGATGTGATCAGTGAAGCATCAAGTTGCTCCCTAAATTTACGTGATGAATATCATCATATTTTAGGTATCGACAATGCGAAAGTTCGTCCGCATATTCACATGGTGACACCATTCTTATATCAACTCTTTAAAGAAGGTAAAACTTTACCGCTTAAACCATTGAAATTGCGTGTGGCTTATCACACTGCGTGTCACGTAGATAAAGCGGGTTGGGCACCATACACCTTGGAAGTGTTAAAACAAATTCCAGGTTTAGAAGTGGTGATGTTACCATCACAATGTTGTGGTATTGCAGGAACATACGGTTTCAAAGAAGAAAACTACGAGGTTTCCCAATCTATCGGTAAAAACTTATTCGATAACATCAATGCAGGCGGATTTGATTATGTGATCTCTGAATGCCAAACTTGTAAATGGCAGATCGATATGTCATCTAATGTGACTTGTATCCATCCATTGACGTTATTGTGTATGTCGATGAATCAAGCTTAGTGGAAAGAGCGGAAACTGATAAAAAAGTGACCGCTCTTTTTGTTATTCAATCCAATATGGAGAATCAATTATGCAAAAAATCTTCAAGGTTTCCTTACTTGCCATGTGATTGAAACGGTCGCCTCGTTAGATAAACCGTTAGATCAGTTACAAAAAATTACGGAGAAAGACTTGCTGGGTATTTATCGCGATAGCTTAAAAACCATGGGATTGCCAATGTTTAACAGTGGGGCATTACAAGATTAATTAATTTCCTAAAAACAAAAGTGCGGTGAAATTTCACCGCACTTTTTTATTTTCTCTTTTGATTAAAGAATATGTTGATATTGTTCTAACATTTCTTTTGGCCATACGCTTGATTGCACTTCACCAATGTGTTTTTTGTGAAGTAAAAGCATTGCCATACGAGATTGACCGATACCGCCACCGATAGTGAGAGGTAATTTACCGTTTAATAAATCTTGGTGCCAATCCATTTTTAAGCGATCTTCATCACCGGTTAAACTAACTTGTAAACGTAACGCGGATTCATCCACACGAATACCCATTGAAGAAAGCTCAAATGCTTTACCTAACTCAGCGTTCCACACCAAAATATCACCGTTTAAGCCTTTGTAGCCGTTTTCAGATTCTGTTGTCCAGTCATCGTAGTCTGGGGCACGGCCATCATGTGGTTTACCGTCTGACAATTTGCCACCGATACCAATTAAGAACACGGCGCCATATTCTTTACAAATGGCGTTTTCACGCTCTTTGCTTGAAAGATCTGGGTAGCGTTTCACTAAATCTTCACTGTGAACGAAGGTGATTTCTTTTGGCAAGCTTGATGGGATATCAAAGCGCGCTTCTACTGCTAATTCAGTTAAACGGATTGCACGATAAATAGAACGTACCGTTTCTTTTAAATAAGCATAGTTACGATGACCTTCAGGAATCACTTTTTCCCAGTCCCATTGATCCACATAAACAGAGTGAGTTTGATCCAATGAATCTTCGTCTGGACGTAATGCTTTCATGTGAACAAATAAGCCTTCCCCTTCTTTGAAGTGGAAACGTGCGAGAGTATGACGTTTCCATTTAGCCAATGAGTGAACCACTTCATAAACCGCATTTGGGATACATTTCACGTTTACTTGAACCGCTTTCTCAATGCCTGATAAGTTATCTTGCATACCGTTGCCAACTTCACTAAGGATTGGACCTTGTACTTCGATAATGCCAAGTTGTTCAATCAAGTTTTGAGTAAAGGTGTTCTTTACAAAGCTAATTTCTTGTTGTTGTAAAATAAACGTCTTTTTCATATTTATCCTTCTTTTTATAATAACTGGTAAGATTTGTTATGCATTATTCAATAAAATGACAAATTATTTCAAGTAATTTCTTTACATTGTTTTAAATGTTGAATATTATCAAAAATAAAGAAGATATTTTGAAAAAGATCTAATAAGGAGTGTTTTATGAACAATATCGATACACTTGATCGCCAAATTCTCCGTGTGCTGACTAAAGATGCGCGTACACCTTATGCCGAAATGGCGAAAAGCTTTGGCGTGAGCCCAGGTACGATTCATGTTCGTGTAGAGAAAATGCGTCAGTCTGGTTTGATTGAAGGCACAAAAGCGATTATTGATGAGCGTAAGCTGGGTTATGATGTGTGCTGCTTTATTGGCATTATTTTGAAAAGCGCAAAAGATTACGAAAAAGTGATTAAAAAGCTCGACACCTTTGATGAGGTGGTGGAAGCCTATTACACCACGGGGAATTATTCGATTTTTATTAAAGTAATGACACACACCATTGCGGAATTACATTCCGTGCTGGCGACTAAGATCCAGTTAATTGATGAGATTCAATCAACGGAAACCTTGATTTCCATGCAAAATCCAATTTTACGAGACATTAAACCTTAAATGTCATCGAAACAATAAAGGCGTGTTTGATACACGCCTTTGCTTTTTTTGATTAACGATAACGATCGAGGAATTTGTAATAGAGTGTGCCGATCTTGGTGGCTAATTTTTTGAGGGATTTTCCACCGTAAAACGAAGGCACTTTCAACCCTTCAAAAATTCTCAAACGTTCGTCATTACCTAAAATCGCTTCGGCAATAATGCGTCCAGCAAGTCCAGTGAGTGCGACGCCGTGTCCAGAATAGCCTTGTGCGAAATAAATGTGCGGTGAGATACGACCAAAATGCGGACTTGCGTTGAGTGTCATATCAATCGGTCCTGCCCAGCCATAGTCAATTTTGACGTTTTCCAATTGAGGGAAAACATGCAACATATTACCGCGCATAATCTGTACCATATCTTTTTCAGAACTCGAGTCACTACCAAATAACAAACGGTTATCCGCACTCAAACGATAGTAATCGAGCAAGATATTATTATCGCAAACCGACATGCCATTATTGATCACGGAATCAGCTGTAGCTTGATCTAAGGGTTCGGTCGCAATAATAAAGCTTTCTACTGGCAAAATTTTACGATTAATGCCGTGATGAATGGATTTTGGTAGCGCATCAATATAAGCGTTGGTGGCTAAAATAACGTCTTGAGAAATGACCGCACTTTTATCGGTTTTAACTTCAATACAACCTGATTTTTCTACTAAATCCACAACGGGCGATTGTTCGTAAATCTGTACGCCTAAATCCAAGCAGGCTTTTGCTAAACCTAAGCAATAATTTAATGGGTGTAGGTGGCCAGAATTGCTATCGTATAACCCGCCTACATAAATATCACTGCCTAGATGTTGTTTCAGTTTGGCCTTATCCCAAAGTTGCATTTTGTCATAGCCAAAAGTCGCATGGCTAGCTTTTTCCATTTCAATGAGATCGTCCATTCGACGTTCATTTAACGCCAATGTGGCATAGCCTTTTTTCCAATCACATTGAATACCATATTTCGCAATGCGTTCATCAATAATATCAATGGCTTCGAGCGACATATCCCAAAGTTTTTTCGCTTTATCAAAGCCTACTTGAGCAATATATTCATCAATGCCTTCTTCAAAACCGTTGATGGCTTGACCGCCACTTCTACCAGATGCACCAAATCCGACTCTCGCGCCTTCTAGAACAATCACTTTCTTGCCTTTTTCCGCTAATTCAAGGGCAGCAGATAAGCCAAAGAAGCCCGCACCGATGACACAAACATCCGCTTCTTCTTGCTGAGTGAGTGGCGGCAGTTCAAAGGTTTGATTCCGACTATCGAGATAATAAGATTTGACGTGTTCTTGATGAGCAAATTCGAGCATAGTTGATGACTGATTAACATAAAATAGAGATAAACGAAATCTTACCCTGATGGGAAAATATGTCAAACCTTTTGCAAAAAAGGTGCTATACTCCCCAAGTTTACATAGGTAAACGATTACTTAAGGTTTATTTTGATTGTCCTGAGGAGGTCAATAAATTGAAAAAAAATGCTGTTCAATACATTAAATCACTTTGTCTGTCTGCCGTCGCATTCGTCGCAACCTCTGCGGCATTTGCTGCTGAAAAACTTTATGTTTATAACTGGACTGACTATGTGCCATCTAATTTGGTTGCGGAATTTACCAAAGAAACCGGCATTGAAGTGATTTATTCGACATTTGAAAGTAATGAAGAAATGTATGCTAAATTGAAGCTGACCTCTAGTACAGGCAGTGGTTATGATTTAGTTTTCCCATCAAGCTATTACGTCAATAAAATGGCGAAAGAAAATATGTTACAAGAGCTTGATCACAGCAAATTAAGTAATTTTAAACAAATTCCAGCAAATTTATTAAACAAGGAATTTGACCCAAATAACAAATATTCTCTGCCTTACGTTTATGGCTTAACCGGTATCGGCGTGAATGCGGATGATATTGACCCAAGCAAAATTACGAGTTGGGCTGATTTTTGGAATCCGGAATTTAAAGGTAAGGTATTATTAACCAGTGATGCGCGTGAAGTGTTCCACATTGCATTGATATTAGATGGAAAATCACCAAACACCACGAATGAAGAAGACATTAAAGCGGCTTATGAGCGCTTAGTGAAATTGTTACCAAATGTGGTGACCTTTAACTCTGACTCGCCAGAAGTACCATTTGTTCAAGGTGAAGCCTCTATTGGTATGTTATGGAATGGTTCGGCTTATTTAGCACACAAAGAAAATCCAAGTATCCAATTTGTGTATCCAAAAGAAGGCGCGATTTTCTGGATGGATAACTACGCGATTCCAAAAGGTGCGAAAAATACAGAGGGCGCTTATAAATTTATCGACTTCTTACTTCGTCCTGAAAATGCGAAATTAGTGGTTGAAAAAATGGGCTTCTCAATGCCAAATGAAGGCGTGAAAGCGTTACTTTCACCTGAAATGGCGAATAACCCAACCTTGTTCCCATCTGCTGAAAACATTGAAAAAGGCATTATGCAAGGCGATGTGGGTGAAGCAGTGGACATTTACGAAAAATATTGGAATAAATTAAAAACCAATTAATCAAATATTGATGAAAAGTGCGGTGAATTTGGCCGCACTTTTGCTTTGTAAAGGATGACAAATGAGTTTTCTTGAGCGACTTTTTCACGCAATCTTGTTTGAAACCACGGTTGTGTTGCTTTCTGTTTTCGCTTTGTATTTCTTTACAGAAGAAAGTGTTTCTATTCTCTTTGGGTCCATGGTACTGGTTTCCTTAACCGCCATGCTATGGAACCTCGTCTTTAATTATTTTCTTGATAAAGTCTTTACGGGACCGCGAGAAAAGCGAGGTGTCATATTTCGTACTTTACATGCCATTTCATTTGAGGGCGGTTTGCTTATTTTCACCGTGCCGATCATTGCTTACTTTTTAAAAGTGGATTGGATAACGGCTTTTATGATGGATTTCAGCTTAACGGTGATGGTGACCGTTTATACCTTTATTTTTAATTGGGTGTATGATCATGCGCGATTGCTGTTTATTAAGCGTGAATGATGCAATAGGTAAGAGAAGAAAGAAAAAAGTGCGGTCAAAATCTAAAATGTTTTTGACCGCACTTTGACTTTTTAGGGCATGAAAAGCTGCCCTTTTCTTTATTAAAGTTTTTCCACTAACTCAATGGCGGCACCAATATAGGTTGCAGGAGTGAGTTGTTGTAAACGTGCTTTTTCATCTGCTGGGATAGCCAGTTTTTCGATGAATTCACGCATTGCTTTTTCATCAACACGTTTACCACGTGTAAGCTCTTTTAATTTTTCATATGGTTTTTCAATACCATATCGACGCATCACCGTTTGAATTGGCTCAGCTAAAACTTCCCAGTTTTGGTTGAGTTCATCACGGAGATGTTGTTCGTTCACTTCTAATTTGCTGATACCTTTACGCGTTGCGGCATACGCAATTAAGCAATAACCTAAACCCACACCTAAATTACGTAATACAGTGGAGTCGGTTAAGTCACGTTGCCAGCGAGAAATTGGTAATTTTTGACCTAGGTGAGTCATCACGGCATTGGCTAAACCTAAGTTACCTTCTGAGTTTTCGAAGTCGATAGGATTCACTTTATGTGGCATGGTGGATGAACCAATTTCACCTGCGATAGTGCGTTGTTTAAAGTGATTTAACGCAATGTAGCCCCATAAGTCACGATCGAAGTCGATGATGATGGTATTAAAACGTACCACGGCATCAAAGTATTCAGCAATATAATCGTGAGGTTCAATTTGCGTAGTGTATGGGTTCCAATCTAAACCTAATGAAGTGACAAATTCTTCACTGAATTTATGCCAGTTAATATTTGGATAAGCTGATAAATGCGCATTGTAGTTACCCACAGCACCGTTGATTTTACCCAAGATTTCATTTTGTTGGAGTTGTTTGAATTGGCGTTTTAAACGGTAAACCACGTTCGCCATTTCTTTACCCACAGTACTAGGTGAGGCAGGTTGGCCGTGTGTACGAGAAAGTAATGGGATGGTTTTGTATTCGTTCGCTAGACGGGTGATTTCATCAATCAGTTTTTGCCATTCCGGTAAGAACACTTCTTCACGTGCTGTTTTTAACATTAGGGCGTGAGAAAGGTTGTTAATATCTTCCGAGGTACAAGCAAAGTGAATAAATTCAGAGACTTTGGCTAATTCTGGTAAAGCTTCACTTTTTTCTTTTAAGAAATACTCAACGGCTTTTACGTCGTGATTCGTGGTGCGCTCAATTTCTTTGATACGTTCAGCATCTTGAAGACTGAATTCTTCCACAATTTTATTAAGGTAATCGTTTGCTTCTTTGGACAAAGAAGAAACTTCTTGGATTTCAGCGGTCGCCGCCAATTTTTGTAACCAACGTACTTCCACGGTGACACGGAATTTGAGCAAGCCAAATTCACTAAAAATACCACGCAATGCAGTGGCTTTATCTTGATAACGACCGTCAATCGGGGAAAGAGCGGTTAATGCGGAAAGTTGCATAAGAGTTCTCCAAGGATTAATTTAAAGTTAAGTAGAGTTGTCGTGCCGCTTGCACTAATTTTTTACGATGAAATAACAGTTGCCATTTGCTGCCGCCGACTTGACGCCACAAAACGGCAGAACGAATGCCGGCAAGTAAACACGCACGAATTTTGTCTTGTACGCTTTGTTGCTGTAAATGATATGCCGAACCAATAATGTGGATGCGTTTGCCTAAAGGGCTAATCGTATCGACGTAAATGTTTGCCATGATAGAAAACATCTCATCATCAAATTGATTGTCGTGATAAGCAAGTTGTTCCGGTAAGCGAGCAATACGGCGGCCAAGTTCTTGTTTGATTTCAGGTTGTTTGTTTAATTTGCTCTCTAACGCTAACAAGCTGCCCCAATAATTTAATAAATTTTTATCGTTTAATTGGGTGAGTTGCTCGATAAGTGTGTTTAATCCCACTTTAAGATGTTGAACATCACCGCCAAATACGGCTAATGTATCTTCGGGTTGAGTAATGAGAAGAGAATGAATGGTGGTTTGAAATGCATCTTGGTTATCAACTTCGCCTTTTTGTGCTAATTGACTGATTAATAAGACTGATTGACAAACACCGGCAAGTGCCAGAGCCATATCATTATAATTTTTCATTGGGATTATAAATTGTGAGCTGCAGAAATTTTTGGCGTAATATAGCATTTTTACACATTGTTTTGAACTCAATCATTAAAAAACGCCCTATCTTTTGTTATCATAGCGCCAATTCAGTTTACAGAATAAAAGGATAACCAATGACAAAACCAATTGTATTCAGTGGCGTGCAGCCTTCCGGCGAATTAACTATCGGGAATTATTTAGGTGCACTTCGCAACTGGGTGAAAATGCAAGAAGATTATGAGTGTATTTTCTGTGTGGTGGATTTACATGCCATCACGGTACGTCAAGATCCTGTAGCACTTCGCAAAGCCACCCTTGATGTGCTCGCCCTTTACTTGGCTTGTGGCATTGATCCGAATAAAAGCACGATCTTCGTGCAATCTCATGTACCAGAACATACTCAATTAAGCTGGGTATTAAACTGCTACACCTATTTTGGTGAAATGAGCCGTATGACTCAATTTAAAGATAAATCAGCACGTTATGCCGAAAATATTAACGTGGGTTTATTTGATTATCCGGTTTTAATGGCAGCAGATATCTTACTTTATCAAGCGAAAAGCGTGCCAGTAGGGGATGACCAAAAACAACATTTAGAAATTACCCGTGATATTGCCGCTCGTTTTAATGCGCTTTATGGTGATATTTTCACTATTCCTGAAATCTTCTTAGGCAAAGCCGGTGCGCGTATTATGTCTTTGCAAGATCCTGATAAAAAAATGTCTAAATCTGATGATAACCGTAATAACGTGGTGACCTTGCTTGAAGATCCAAAATCGGTGGCGAAAAAAATCAAACGCGCGGTAACTGACTCGGATGAACCGCCTGTTGTACGTTATGACGTGAAAAACAAAGCGGGCGTGTCTAACTTATTAGATATCCTTTCTGCAGTGACGGATAAATCTGTGGCAGATCTTGAAAAAGAATTTGAAGGTAAAATGTACGGTCACTTAAAAACAGCGGTGGCTGACGAAGTGTCAAACTTACTTGCGGGTTTACAAGAACGTTTCTATCAATATCGTAACGATGAAGCACTTTTAGACGAGATTTTACGTCAAGGTGCAGAAAAAGCCCGCGCAAGAGCGAAAGAAACTCTTGCCAAAGTGTACGAAGCCGTCGGCTTTGTTGCTGCAAAATAATTTTAAACTTAATAAGCCGTGTTATATCACGGCTTTTTTAGATAAGGAGAAAAAGATGGCCATTCAAACTGAAAAACCAATTGAATGTGTAGGCTGTAATACTTTCGATATGAAATCATTGTTTGATAACAGTGATTGTAGTTTACCTATCGAACAGTTTTACGCGACTCGTCAAGATGCAGAAGGCGCATTGGAATATTTCACATTAAAAGCACGTGATGTAGAAAGTGAACCTTGTCAAATTCAATCTGAAATTCAACAGGTTGAAGAGGGATATGTACTTAAAGCGGTTTTCACATTCTGCTGCCAAGCGGAATTAGTGATTTTCCAAATGAAGCTTGTGTAAGTGATAACTTACTTTAGAAAATAGCGTTTTTTGTGACCGCACTTTCTGATATTTATGTTCCCCTGCATCGTATTATTCCTTTTTCTAATGTAGAAGGGCAGGGGAATCGTACCAGTATTTTCTTACAAGGTTGTAAGTTAAACTGCCTTTATTGCCATAATCCAGAAACTATTCCTCGTTATGCAGAAGGCGCTCATCAAGTCAGCCTGCAGTATTTGTATGAGCAAGTAATGGATGCAGTACCTTTCATTCGTGGTGTAACAGTTTCTGGCGGTGAACCCACCATTCATCATAAAAAGCTCGTTCCATTGTTTCAAAAACTACGTGAGGAAGGGCTAACTTGCTATTTAGATAGCAGTGGTTTCTTTGAATTTGAAGTAATTCGTCCTTTAATTGATGTCACGGACAAATTTCTCTTTGATTTGAAAGGAGAAGGAGTTGGCTTACAGAGTTTGTGCTTTGATAGACAAAATCGCCAAGGCATTGTCCCGAAAAACATCATCCCCACTCACCAACATATCAAGCAAGAAAACTTAGATCGCAATTTGAAGAACTTGGCGAAATTATTACCATTAAATAAAGTGGAAGAAGTGCGGTTAGTTTATGTGGCAAATTTTTTTGATGCAGAAAAGTTGGTGGAAAAGGTTGCGTCCTTATTGAAAGACTATCCGGATGTGTTGTTGAAAATTATTCGAATGCACACAAAAGGTGCACGAGATACCGAAGGACTCACCCCTTATGTTCCAACCGTTGAGCAGACTCAAGCGCTTGAAAACTATGCGAAATCTTGTGGTCTGACCAAAATTGTGACCATTTTATAAGCAAACATACCGAAAAGTAGCAAAAATATTCCGACTTTTTACCGAAAAACAAGTAGAATAGGACAATTTTATTCACTTACTTATCTAACCAACCTAGGGGAAAAAAATGGGTATTTTAGGTAGCGTTTTAGGCATTGTCGTATTACTGATCATTGCCGTATTATTTTCAAATAATCGTAAGGCGATTAATTTACGTACTGTATTAGGGGCTTTGGCGATCCAAATCGGATTTGCGGCCCTTATTTTGTATGTGCCGTTTGGTCGTGATGCATTGCAAGCGACAGCAAATGGTGTATCAAATGTTATCGCGTATGGTAATGAAGGGATTAACTTCGTCTTTGGTGGCTTAGCAGATCCTTCAAATGCCGGCTTTATCTTTGCGGTGAAAGTGTTACCAATCATCGTCTTTTTCTCTGGTTTAATTTCGGTGCTTTACTATTTAGGCATCATGCAAGTGGTCATCAAAGTGATCGGTGGTGCATTGCAAGCGGCATTAGGTACATCTAAAGCAGAATCAATGTCTGCGGCAGCGAATATCTTCGTTGGTCAAACTGAAGCACCTTTAGTAGTTCGTCCTTACATTAAAAATATGACCCAATCTGAATTGTTCGCTATTATGGCGGGTGGTACAGCTTCTATCGCGGGCTCAGTCATGGCAGGTTATGCAGGAATGGGCGTGCCGTTGACTTACTTAATCGCAGCATCTTTCATGGCTGCACCAGCAGGTTTATTATTTGCGAAAATTTTATTCCCACAAACTGAACAATTTAACGATAAACAACCTGAAACGGATGATAGCGAAAAACCAACCAACGTGCTTGAAGCAATGGCAGGTGGTGCGAGTGCAGGTATGCAATTAGCGTTAAACGTAGGTGCGATGTTAATCGCGTTCGTGGGTTTAATTGCTTTAGTTAATGGTATTTTAGGTGGTGTAGGCGGCTGGTTCGGTTACGGTGATTTAACATTACAATCAATCTTTGGTTGGATCTTCAAACCATTAGCTTACTTAATCGGTGTATCTTGGGATGAATCTGCCATCGCCGGTCAAATGATTGGTATGAAATTAGCCGTAAATGAATTCGTAGGTTACTTAGAGTTCGCGAAATACTTACAACCAGATACAGCAGTTGTATTAAGTGAAAAAACTAAAGCAATTATTACTTTCGCATTATGTGGTTTTGCTAACTTCAGCTCTATCGCAATCTTAATCGGCGGTATCGGTGGTATGGCACCAAATCGTCGTGGTGATGTGGCTCGTTTAGGTTTAAAAGCAGTTGTAGCGGGTACATTAGCTAACTTAATGAGTGCGACTATCGCAGGTTTATTCATCGAGTTAAGCGGCGTAGCAATGTAATTAAAATGTGGTGAATTTTGACCGCACTTTATCTCTCAACACCACGAATCATTCGTGGTGTTGTACTTTAAAGCAAGCGAAAACGTTTGCTTAAATGACTTTTTATTTATCAACAAGAGGAAAAAACAATGACTCCACATATTAACGCTCCTGAAGGCGCATTTGCAGATGTTGTATTAATGCCAGGCGATCCGCTTCGTGCAAAATACATTGCAGAGACATTCTTAGAAGATGCGAAAGAAGTGACCAATGTTCGCAATATGTTGGGTTATACCGGTACTTATAAAGGTCGTCGTATCTCTATTATGGGTCACGGTATGGGTATCCCATCTTGCTCAATTTATGCGAAAGAATTAATTACTGAATACGGCGTGAAAAAAATCATCCGTGTTGGTTCTTGTGGTGCCGTACGTATGGACGTTAAAGTACGTGATGTTATCATCGGTCTTGGCGCATGTACTGATTCAAAAGTAAACCGTATCCGTTTCAAAGATAACGATTTTGCTGCAATTGCTGATTTTGATATGGCACAAGCAGCGGTTCAAGCTGCGAAAGAAAAAGGTAAGCAAGTTCGCGTAGGGAATATTTTCTCTGCAGACCTATTCTACACGCCAGATTTCGAAATGTTTGATGTGATGGAAAAATACGGTATCTTGGGCGTAGAAATGGAAGCGGCGGGTATCTATGGCGTAGCCGCAGAATATGGTGCAAAAGCACTTTGTATCTGTACCGTTTCAGACCATATTCGTACACACGAACAAACTACTGCAGAAGAACGTCAATTAACCTTCAATGATATGATTGAAATTGCGTTAGAGTCCGTATTAATTGGTGATAAAGCATAATTTATCCGATTGATAAAATAAAAAAGAGCGGTCAATTTGACCGCTCTTTTGTTTTCTATGCTTGCTATTTTTCATACCAAATTCGGTTTACATAGAGCACGACTTTGCCAGAGGGTGTTTCCACATGGATTTCATCGTCAACGCCTTTCCCGATTAAAGCACGTGCGACGGGAGAATCAATGGAGATCCAGTTTTTAGCGGGATCGAATTCATCGCAGCCGACAAGGCGATATTGCTTCACTTCACCCTCTTCATCTTCTAGCTCAACCCATGCACCGAAAAATACTTTGCCTTCTTGTTTTGGGCTGTAATCCACGATTTGTAGTACTTCTAATCGCTTGGAAAGAAAACGCACACGGCGATCAATTTCACGTAAGCGACGTTTGCCGTAAATATATTCCGCATTTTCACTGCGGTCACCAAGCGCGGCGGCATCTGAAACCGCTTGGGTAACTTTTGGGCGTTCTTCTTTCCACAAAAATTTCAGTTCTTGGCCAAGCGCAAGCCAGCCTTGACGGGTAATGTAATTTGATTTTGCCATAATAAAAATAAAAGAAATTTTTTTGAATTATATTTGAGCCTGTTGTCTAAAACCAGTATTCTATTTCCGTTTTTATCGAATCCTTTAATAACAAAGAAGTATGACAATGTTAAATCAACAAATTAGCCAAATTATTGCGGCAGAATTAACCGTTCAACCCCAACAAATCCTCGCGGCCATTCAATTATTAGATGATGGCAACACCATTCCATTTATCGCCCGTTATCGTAAAGAAGCCACTGGTGGCCTGGATGACACCCAACTTCGTCATTTTGAAACCCGTTTAATTTATTTACGAGAATTAGAAGATCGTCGTCAAACCATTTTGAAATCTATTGAAGAGCAAGGGAAATTGACTGATGAATTGCGTGACAAAATCCATGCGACACAAAGCAAAACCGAATTAGAAGATTTATATTTGCCGTACAAACCAAAACGTCGCACCAAAGGTCAAATTGCGATTGAAGCAGGTCTTGAGCCATTGGCTGATTTACTTTGGAATGAGCCGAAAAATGATCCTGAAACGGCAGCCGCGGAATTTGTGAACGCTGATAAAGGCGTAACAGATACTAAGGTAGCGCTTGATGGTGCACGCTATATTTTAATGGAACGGTTTGCTGAAGATGCAGGTTTATTAGCGAAAGTCCGTGATTATTTAGCAAAAAATGCCATTATCGTATCTAAAGTGATCGAAGGCAAAGAAACGGAAGGCGCAAAATTCCAAGATTATTTCGACCACCAAGAATTGTTGAAAAATGTGCCTTCTCACCGTGCATTGGCCATGTTCCGCGGACGTAATGAGGGCATTTTACAATTAAGCTTAAATGCTGATCCTGATGCGGAAGAGGGCAGTCGCCAAAGTTATTGTGAAGAGATTATTCGTGATTATTTAGATGTCCGTTTCACGGGTCAGCCAGCGGATAAATGGCGTGAGCAAGTGATTGCGTGGACATGGAAAATCAAAGTTTCGTTGCATTTAGAAACGGAATTAATGGCAAGTTTACGTGAAAAAGCGGAAGAAGAGGCCATTGATGTTTTTGCCCGAAATCTGACCGCACTTTTAATGGCAGCACCCGCTGGCGCGAAAAGTACCATGGGCTTGGACCCGGGCTTACGTACGGGTGTTAAAGTCGCAGTGGTGGATAATACAGGTAAATTATTAGACACTACCACCATTTATCCACACACGGGCCGTGAAGCTGAAGCGCAAGTGGCGATTTTCAGCTTAATCCGTAAACATAACGTAGAGTTAATTGCCATTGGTAACGGTACAGCTTCTCGTGAAACCGAACGTTTTGCGAAAGAAGTGATTAAAGAAATTAAAGAAAATAAACCTCAAACCGTTGTGGTGAGCGAAGCGGGCGCATCCGTTTATTCAGCCTCTGAATTTGCCGCAAATGAATTCCCGAATTTAGATGTATCTTTACGGGGTGCGGTCTCTATCGCCCGTCGTTTACAAGATCCATTGGCGGAATTAGTGAAAATCGAACCGAAAGCCATTGGTGTAGGGCAATATCAGCACGATGTAAACCAAACCCAACTTGCGCGTAAACTTGATGCAGTGGTGGAAGACTGTGTAAACGCGGTAGGCGTAGATTTAAATACCGCATCCGCACCATTATTAGCTCGTGTGGCGGGAATGACGAAAACCTTAGCGCAAAACATTGTGGAATATCGTGATGAAAATGGGCGTTTTGAAAGCCGTGGCGAATTGAAAAAAGTGCCGCGTTTAGGACCAAAAGCCTTTGAGCAGTGTGCAGGTTTTATGCGTATTGCAGGCGGGAAAAATCCACTTGATGCTTCAGGTGTTCATCCAGAAGCTTATCCTGTGGTGGAAAAAATCTTGCAAGCCACCGCGCAATCTATCCAAGATTTAATGGGTAATGCGGGTGTGGTACGTCAGCTTGATGCTAAACAATTTATTGATGAGCAATTTGGTTTACCAACCGTTCAAGATATTTTCAAAGAATTAGAAAAACCGGGGCGCGATCCGCGTGGTGAGTTTAAAACTGCAGTATTCGCAGAAGGCGTGGAAGAAATCACCGATTTAAAACCGGGTATGATTTTAGAAGGTACCATCACCAATGTGACTAACTTCGGCGCATTTGTGGATATCGGTGTTCACCAAGACGGTTTAGTACATATTTCATCATTAAGCGATAAATTCGTAGAAGATCCACATCAAGTGGTGAAAACAGGCGATATCGTAAAAGTGAAAGTGTTGGAAGTGGATGTGCCGCGTAAACGTATTGCGTTGACGATGCGATTAGATGAAAGTGCGGTCAAAAATGACGGCAAATCTGACCGCACTTTAAGCGCCAAACCAAGAAGTAATGCACCTCGCCAAGATCGCAATCCAAGAGGAAATAGTGCGATGGGTAATGCCTTTGCCGATGCGTTGAAAAATTGGAAAAAATAATTTCGTCATTTAGATGAACATTGTGGCCAAATAGGCGTACAATAAAGGGGATCTGGTCAATCATCCAATCCCCTTTTTTATTTCAACGAAAGGAATATTCTTATGGAAAAAGGTATTCTTGGGCCGCATGAAGGCAAGGAGCTGGAATTAATGTTAAGGGGCGAAAAGCAAGTGGCATTATTCAATCAGGAGCTCGGTATTCCTGACGCCTTTCTCCCTTATCTTGAGCTAGGAATGCTTCATTCAAAAACGGTGCAACGTCATATTAATGATGTTTGCTTAACTGATTTTATTGTCTATTTACCTCAATCTCTTGCACTCGCTGAACAAATGGAAGTGCTACTTCCTGCAAGCACAGTGAATGGCTTCGATCCAAAAGTAGAACGTGAAATCGGACGGATTCTTGGCTACCGAGAAAAAGACATCGAATACTACATTCAGCATTTTCAAGATAATTTAGAGAAGTATCGGCAGCAGTATAGTTGATAATTAATGATGTGAAAGTGTGATAAACATTTTATCTCTATCAGGGCGACGTCCAGCTCTCTCGTAAGCGGAGAGAGCTGAGTTTTTATTATGTTATTTGACTTTTTTTCCGCTGCTTACTTGTGGCCAGCATTCTACATCTGTTACACCAGCAGATATTACGCCGCCAACAACCTTGCAGTTATATTTTTTTCCTGCCACATCAGCATTATAAGTTCCTTCAACAACACCGTTATTAAAATTAGAAATTTGCACTTGGCTAGCATCAACACCCAATTTAAATGCGGTATCTTTTTGAAGAGATGATTGGGTTACGCAAGCTGAAAGCGCACTTGCAGAAAGAATAATAAGAAATAATTTTTTCATAATACTCACTTAATAAAAGGTTAGATATATTTCTCAAAATGAGAAGTGGTGATCGGTTGACCAATTCTTATACTATAGTATTTTTGTCAGCTTCTCAAGTATGGCATTAATGTTGTAAGGAGCTTTAGAGATAATAAAAGTGCGGTCAAAAACACAAGCGATTTTGACCGCACTTTATTATTGGCTAGAAGGGATTATTCCGCGTCTTCTTTTGCCCATTCTAATGAGCGTTTAACCGCTTTTTTCCAACCTTTATAACGACGTTCACGTTTTTCTTCATCATTATCTGGAGTGAAAGTACGTTCTACACGTGCTTTGTCGTGAAGTTCGTCTAAATCTTTCCAGAAACCAACCGCAAGGCCTGCAAGGTAAGCTGCACCAAGTGCAGTCACTTCTTTCACCACTGGACGTTCTACATTCACATCTAAAATATCTGCTTGGAATTGCATTAAGAAGTTATTGTTGGTTGCGCCGCCATCGACACGTAAATATTGTAAGCGTTGACCTGAGTCAGATTGCATTGCTTCTAACACATCACGGGTTTGATAAGCGATAGATTCAAGGGTTGCACGTACAATATGGTTACGGTTAGAACCACGAGAAAGACCAAAAATTGCACCGCGTGCATACGGATCCCAATATGGTGCACCTAAACCAGTGAAGGCTGGAACAACATATACCCCGTTGCTATCAGGGACTTTTTGTGCGAAGTATTCGGAGTCGTGGCTGTCATGAACAATTTTGAGTTCATCACGTAACCATTGGATTGAAGCGCCAGCAATAAATACAGAACCTTCAAGTGCGTATTCAGGTTCGCCTTTAGCGTTACACGCGATGGTGGTTAATAGACCATTTTTAGAGGTAATGGCTTTATCACCGGTGTGAAGCAACATAAAGCAGCCAGTACCATAGGTGTTTTTCGCTTGGCCTGCACGTGTGCATAGATGACCGTAAAGTGCCGCTTGTTGGTCACCCGCAATACCCGCAACAGGAATACGTACGCCGCCTTTACCCCCGATGTTGGTTTGGCCATACACTTCGGACGAATTACGTACTTCAGGTAGCATAGAGCGTGGAATATTTAATAATTCCAACATTTTGTCATCCCATTTTTTCGTATGGATGTTAAATAACATGGTACGAGATGCGTTGGTGTAATCCGTTACGTGCACACGGCCTTGGGTTAATTTCCACACAAGCCAGGTATCTACGGTACCAAATAGAAGTTCACCACGTTCAGCTTTTTCACGAGCACCTTCTACATTGTCTAAAATCCATTTCACTTTTGTACCAGAGAAATAGGGATCCACCACTAAACCTGTGGTGTTGCGGATATATTCTTCATGACCATCCGCTTTAAGTTTGTCTGTAATATCTGCAGTACGACGACATTGCCACACAATCGCGTTATAAACCGGTGTACCGGTTTCTTTTTCCCACACGATGGTGGTTTCACGTTGGTTAGTAATACCAATTGCCGCGATTTCGTCAGAGGTAATGTCTGCTTTTGCAACGACTTCATTTAATGTTGAACTTTGTGTAGCCCAAATTTCCATTGGATTATGTTCCACCCAGCCTGCGCGTGGATAAATTTGTGTAAATTCACGTTGGGCGATTTCGACAACATTCGCATTGTGATCTAATAATACTGCTCGAGAGCTTGTGGTACCTTGGTCCAAAGCGATGATGTATTTTTTGTCTGTCATGGTTCTATTCCTTAGAGTGCTTGGCACTCTCATTAAATGAATGAAGAAATTTTGAGCTTAAACGAACAAATTGCGAGCCTAACTTAATTGAATTCGAACTTAATTGGAATAAGCAATATTTGATTTTGTGACTGTTATCACAGATTTTTTCCTAAAAATATGTAAACGATTGCGTTAACGCACAAAATAATGTGATCTTTCTCTCATTTTTAGAAATAGATCGGTTTTGTCTATTGAATTAATTGTTGGAAACTAGATAATGAAGCCACTCACTTTGAGTATCTCAATATTTGATCAAACAACGAAACGAATTGCAAAGCAAGATTTCTTTAATGAAATCATTAAGTTAATCATTATTTGGAGATTCTCTTATGAATGCCTATTTTGCAGAATTTTTTGGCACGGCACTCTTAATCCTGTTAGGTAACGGTGTGGTGGCTAACGTATGTTTAAATAAAACGAAAGGGCAAAGTTCTGGTTGGATTGTGATTACTACCGCGTGGGCATTTGCGGTGTATGTGGCCGTCGTTGTAACAGGTCCTTACAGTGGGGCACACTTAAATCCTGCGGTAACACTTGGCGTGGCAATGAAAGGCGCATTTGCTTGGGAATTGGTACCAGGCTACATCGCGGCACAAGTAGTGGGCGGCATGGTTGGTGCGTTGTTGGTTTACATTATGTATAAAGATCACTTTGCAGCGACCGAAGAAGAGGGCTTAAAACGCGCTTGTTTCTGTACTGAACCAGCAATTCGTAACTATCCAATCAACTTAGTAAACGAAATCGTTGGTACCTTCGTGCTTGTTTTCGTGATTTTCTATCTTGCGGGAGCAAATATCACTTTACCTGGCACAGCAGAAAGCACACCAATTGGTTTAGGTTCAATTGGGGCATTACCAGTAGCCATTCTAGTTTGGGCAATTGGTTTGAGCTTAGGTGGAACAACCGGTTCTGCGAACAATCCAGCTCGAGATCTTGGTCCGCGTTTAACCTTAGGTCTTTTCCTGGGGGGGACATTAAAAACTAAAGCTGACTGGGGATACAGTTGGGTTCCAGTTGTAGGTCCATTTATCGGTGCGGCTTTAGCAACAGTATTCTATAATGCCATTATGTAATTTATTCAAATAGAAAGAGCGGTCAAAATTCATGATGTTTTTTGACCGCTCTTTTTATATTTAGGGGGTTGATTAAATACAATAATCTTCGAATTCCATTGGCATTTTAGCTTGCAATAAGAATTGTTTGGTGCGTTCTTGCTGTGGATGACTGAAGAATTCAGCCGCGGTATTTTGTTCAACTACCTGACCATTTTCCATGAGAATCACGCGATCTGCCACATCTTTGGCAAAATTCAATTCATGGGTGACGATAATCATTGTCCAACCTTCTTGTGCGAGCATTTTGAGTGCTTGTAACACTTCACCGACGAGTTCAGGGTCAAGAGCAGAAGTAGGCTCATCTAACAAGATTATATCGGGTTTAACGGCTAAAGCACGGGCGATCCCGACACGTTGCTGTTGACCACCAGAAAGTTGAGAGGGATATAAATCCGCTTTTGCTTTTAAACCAACTTTTTCCAATAATGCCAATGCTTTTTCACGTGCAGTCTCTTTCGGTTGTTTTTGCACAACCACCATGCCCTCCATCACATTTTCGAGTGCAGTGCGATGGGGAAATAGATTATATTGTTGGAATACCATTGAAGAACGACGACGCAATTTTAATTCATCGGCTTTGCTGATTTTGTTACTGAAATCAATGGTTAAGCTTCCATCGGTAAATGCTAATACCCCTTTTTCTGGGCGTTCTAGCAAATTTAAACAGCGTAAAAAAGTCGTCTTGCCTGAACCTGATGGACCCAGAATGGCAACCACTTCACCTTTATTAATTTCAAAATCAATGCCTTTTAATACATGGTGGCCATTAAAACTTTTCTGAATATTCGTGACTTTTAACATAACCAGTCCTTATAAATGGCGAGAAAGGCGTTTTTCTAAACGGGTTTGTCCCATCGACAGCACAAAACAGAATACCCAATAAATGAGAGCCGCTTCGCTGTAAATTAAAATAAATTCGTAGTTTTCAGCTGTGATGTTTTGCGCCACACGAAATAGTTCCGCAATCCAAACGAGTGAAGCAAGGGATGTATCTTTCACTGTGCTAATGAAGGTATTTGATAGCGAAGGGACGGAAATACGTAAAGCTTGCGGCATAATGGTACGCACGAAAGCTTGTGTGTAATTCATGCCTATCGCATAAGAGGCTTCCCATTGACCTTTAGGAATCGCAAGAATAGAGGCTCTCACTGTTTCTGCGGCATAAGCACCAATATTAATGGAGAACGCAATAATTGCGGTTGGGAAAGGTTCCAGTTTGATGCCAACTTCAGGTAAACCGTAGAAGATAATGAAGATCTGCACCAACATGGGCGTGCCGCGAATAATTGAAATATAAGTGCGACAAATGCCCTGCAGAATTTTGGTCATTAAATTGGGATGTGGCAACGTGCAAATCACAGCCACGATAACTGCAATGAATAAACCGCAAAAGAAGGAAATGACCGCAAGGGGGATTGTATATAAAATTGCCCCTTCCATCATAGGCCAAAACGAGCTGATTACATAATCAGCTCGTTCTGCGGTCATAAATGGAAGGCTGGCTAACCAATTATTGAGTAATGTCATCGCCAAACCATTTGATTGAAAGTTGTTTTAACGTTCCGTCTTTGCGTAGTTCTTCAAGTGCTTGGTTCACTTTTGCAATAAGCGGTTCTTCACCTTTCAAGAAAGCAAAACCGGTTGGGATTTTTTTATCACTTTCTACAGCAATTTTTAAGCCTGAGTTAGGTTGTTTTTTGAAGTAATCTAATACTGCAAGCTTATCGTTTACTGTTGCATCAACACGACCTTGTTTTACCGCTTCAAGGTTTTGCGCTAAGCTATCAACGGTTACAATAATTGCACCATTATCACGTGCATCTTTGCTCCAGTTACTGGTTGCAGATTGTGCAGATTTTTTACCTTTTAAATCAGGGAATGATTTAATGCTATCGTTATCAGCTTTCGTCACGATTACGCCAGCAGAGTAGTTATAAGGTGCACTGTAATCATATTTTTTTAAACGTTCTGGGCTTGGATTGGTTTGGTTCGCAATAACATCAAAGCGTTTTGCGTTTAAACCTGCATACATGCCATCCCAAGCGGTTTCTTTAAATTCAACTTTCCAACCTAATTTTTGTGCAACTTTTTCGATAATTTCCACATCGAAACCGGTTAACTTGCCATCTTTATCGTGGAAAGTAAATGGTGCGTAAGTACCCTCAGTACCAACTAATAAGGTTTTAGTTTGTTCAACGCGATCAGCAATTTCACCGGCGTTAGCAAAAGTAGAAAGGGCTAATCCTGCCGCTAAAAGTGCGGTGCTAAAAAATGATTTTTTCATAAGTATTCCTTTTTTAGATAAATAACGAAAGTGAAATGAATTATAAGAAGCGAAAAAGAAAAGAAAAGTATTATTTATTTATGAATTATTTCTTTTCGTTATATCAAATAAAAACTGTTTAATTAATAAACAAAAAAGGTCTGTAAAAACAGACCTTAGATAGAATGAATTCAATCAATAGATTAAGCTTCAATACCTTCGAATAGCGCCGTACTTAAATAACGTTCTGATGCAGAAGGTAGGATTGCAACGATTAATTTATCTTGGAATTCTGGTAGTTTTGCTAAGCGGTCAGCCGCAGCCACTGCAGCACCTGAAGAAATACCTGCAAGAATACCTTCCTCAGCCATTAAGCGACGAGCGGTCGCAATTGCCGTATCGCTATCTACAGTTTCCACGCGATCAATTAATGATAAATCTAAGTTTTTCGGAATGAAGCCCGCACCGATACCTTGAATTTTGTGTGGGCCTGGTTTCACTTCTTGACCAGCAAGGGTTTGGCTAATAACAGGTGATTCTGTTGGTTCAACCGCTACAGAGGTAATTTTTTTACCGTGATCTAATTTGATCGCACGAGAAATACCGGTAATTGTACCACCGGTACCCACACCAGCCACTACGACATCAACTTTACCTTCAGTATCTTTCCAGATTTCTTCACCAGTAGTTTGACGGTGAATGTCCGGGTTAGCCGGGTTTTCAAATTGTTTTAGCATCACATAATGATTTGGGTTAGACGCCACAATTTCTTCTGCTTTAGCGATCGCACCTTTCATCCCTTTTGAGCCTTCAGTGAGCACAAGGTTCACCCCTAACCCACGTAATAAACGTTTACGTTCAAGACTCATGGTTTCAGGCATGGTTAAGGTGATTTTGTAACCGCGTGCTGCTGCTACATAAGCTAAAGCAATACCGGTATTACCGCTGGTTGCATCTACAATTTCTTTACCCGCGGTTAAAATGCCGTCTTTTTCTGCTTGCCAAATCATATTGGCACCAATACGGCATTTCACGCTGAAGCTTGGGTTACGACCTTCAATTTTTACGACAACGTTACCATTGTGTCCGAAGTGTTTTAAACGAACTAATGGCGTATTACCGATTGAGTATGAGTTATCTGCATAAATTGTCATTTTACTGTCCTTTTATATTTTGGAATGAGTTGATGCAGTAGTTATAACACCGGCTTTTATATAAAAAAAATAGTTAATAGCTATATTTTATAACTAAATGCTATTTATTCACGATGCTGTTTCCCGAAGGCTTAATTTCCGTACTAGTAGAGCCAGTCACAATTTGTGTTGAACCTGAAGTGCGGTCAAAATTCATATCAAATTTTAACTGTGAGCGATAATTTTCGACCCACATTACGGTCGCACCACAGACTGCAACGGGAATAACGACTAAATTCACAATCGGTAATGCGGTACAAAGGGTAATTAATGCCCCGAATGTCAGGCTTTGTGTGCGTCTTTCGCCTAATGCATTTTTCATGATGCCAAAGGAAATCTTGTGGTTATCAAACGGATAGTCACAATATTGAATTGCCATCATCCAACAGGTAAATAAGAATGTCAGCACAGGAATAATGGTTTGTCCGATAACAGGGATAAAACTCAATAAGAACAAGCCTACAAATTTCGGTAAGCTGTACCATAGTTTTTGCCATTCACGATTTAGCATACGTGGCACATCTTTCATAATTTCGGCAAAACCATCATCATTAACGGCTTCACCAGTTAGCATTTTTTCGACTTTTTCTGCTAATAATCCATTAAACGGCGCGGCAATAAAGCCTGAAAGCGTTGTAAAGGCAAAATAGAAAAATAAGAGAATTGAGCCAATAGACAACACAAGCAAAATCACGCTTAAAAAGCTTAGCCAATCTGGAATAAAGCTCATCACCCAGTCAATCATCGTGGAGATTTGTGAGACAAATAGCCAGAATAAGCCTGTAAGCAGAACGATGTTAAGTAAAATCGGCATAATCACAAAACGGCGGAGACCTTTTTGCGTAATAAAATGCCAACCCATTACGAAATGATTGAAAGCAGATTTTATTTCATTTTGATCGATCATCATTGTTCCTTTAAATTGAAAAGTAAAAAATACAAAATGTCACAGAAAGACAATATTTTTTGAGAAAAATTCCATCTCATCCCTTTTAATATCTTGTTTGCTTTCCTATTTTTTCACCTGTGGAAATGTGATAGGATTAGCAAAAATCATTGCGTTAAGGAGCAACAAAAATGGACTTAAATACCATTTTGATTATTTTAGGGGTAATTGCTTTAATTGCCTTAGTGGTACACGGATTATGGTCAAATCGCCGTGAGAAATCAAAATATTTTAAAAGTGCGAATACATTTAACCGCACTTCTAAAAATGGTGAGGTCAATCCTTTTTCGCAAGCTGCTGATCCTAATGCGGATATTCGTTTAACACATCGTGCTCAAGCGGCGCAGCCAGTACAACAACATGTTCAACCTAAAGTGGCACCGCAGGCGGCAAACCAACAGCAATTTAATTTTGATGAGCAACGTGCTCAAGTGGATGCGCGTCAAATAGAAAAAAGCGTGGATGATATTAAAATCTCTTTACCAAATCAGCCGGTTTATGAGATGAATACGACGCAACCTGCTCCAGCGCCAGCTCCACAACCTGAACCCGTGGTTTATCCTGAAACGAATGTACAACCAAAACCGCGTGTAGCAGAAATGACAATTGAAGAATTAGAAGCACAAAGCAATGATTTTGACGGTGTGAATTCTTCTTCGCCAGAATTGCGTGAGCAATTAGCTGAGATGTCATTAAATCCAGCACAAGAACCTGTTCATGAGAACGTGCATTTTAACTATCACGAACCAGTAGAAGTGGAAAAACCAAAACAAACCACGGGTTTTGTTCAACTTTATGTGATTTCGAATCAAAATCGTGAATTCTATGGTCCACAATTATCTCAATCTTTAGAAAACCTCGGTTTTATTTTTGGCGAGCGTCAAATGTATCACCGCCACTTTGATTTAAGTGTGGCAAGCCCGGTGTTATTTAGTGTGGCAAACATTGAACAACCAGGTACGTTTGATTATTACAATATGGCCGAGTTTTCAACTATGGGTGTGGTGCTCTTTATGCAGTTGCCATCACCAGGTAATAATTTGGCGAACTTACGCATGATGATTCGTGCAGCGAAAACCATCGCGGAAGATTTAGGTGGCGTGGCATTGACTGATCAGCAAGAGATTTTTGATGATATGGCTGAGCAGGATTACTTATCTCGCATCGCATAAAACGCACGAAAAAATAACCGCACTTTGGGCGAGCCGATGGTTCGCCCATTTTAATTCAATGAGTAAACCGTTAGAGAACATTATGAGCCTTCAGCAACAAATTGATACATTACGTCAGGATCTTCGTCGTTATGAATATGAATATCACGTGTTGGATAATCCAACGATTCCTGATGCGGAATATGACCGTTTATTTCATCAACTTAAAGCCTTAGAAGCCACCCATCCGGAACTCATTACGGCAGATTCACCTACTCAACGTGTGGGCGCCAAACCACTTTCAGGTTTTGCACAAATTCGTCATGAAATTCCAATGTTGTCTTTAGATAATGCATTTTCAGACGAGGAATTTTATGCATTCGTAAAACGCATTGAAGATCGTCTTATTCGTTTGCCTGACCCGCTTACTTTTTGTTGTGAACCGAAATTAGATGGTTTAGCGGTGAGTATTTTGTATGTGAATGGCGTACTGACTCAAGCGGCAACCCGTGGTGATGGAACAACAGGGGAAGATATTACCGCGAATATTCGTACGATTCGAAATATTCCGTTGCAGCTTTTAATGGACAATCCTCCCGCTCGTTTAGAAGTGCGCGGTGAAGTGTTTATGCCACATGAAGGCTTTGAGCGTTTAAATCAACAGGCTTTAGAGAAAGGCGAGAAAACCTTTGCTAACCCACGTAATGCAGCGGCAGGATCGTTGCGTCAGCTTGATCCTAAAATTACGAGTAAACGTCCATTGGTGTTGAATGCTTATGGTATTGGCATTGCGGAAGGGGTAGATTTACCGAATACGCATTATGATCGTTTGCAATGGTTGAAGTCTATTGGGATTCCGGTAAACCCAGAAATCCGTTTATGTAACGGCACAGATGAAGTGTTGGATTTTTATCGTGATATTCAAAATAAACGTAGTGCTCTTGGCTACGATATTGATGGTACCGTGTTGAAAATCAATGATATTGCGTTACAAGAGAAATTAGGTTTTATTTCCAAAGCGCCACGTTGGGCGATTGCTTATAAATTCCCTGCACAAGAAGAATTAACTCGCCTAAATGATGTAGAATTCCAAGTGGGCAGAACGGGGGCAATTACTCCAGTCGCCAAATTAGAACCGGTATTTGTGGCTGGTGTCACGGTAAGTAATGCCACATTGCATAATGGTGATGAAATTGAACGCTTGGACATTGCGATTGGCGATACGGTAGTGATTCGCCGTGCGGGAGATGTGATCCCACAAATTATCGGCGTATTACACGACCGTCGTCCAGCGGATGCAAGACCGATTATTTTTCCAGAAACTTGTCCTGTGTGTGATTCGGCCATTGTTCGTATTGAAGGTGAAGCGGTAGCGCGTTGTACGGGCGGTTTATTCTGTGCAGCGCAGCGTAAAGAAGCGCTTAAACATTTCGTTTCTCGTAAAGCTATGGATATTGATGGGGTAGGGGGTAAATTAATCGAACAGTTGGTGGATCGTGAATTAATTCATACGCCAGCTGATTTATTTAAGTTAGATTTAACCACGCTGACTTGCTTGGAAAGAATGGGTACAAAATCAGCTGAAAATGCCTTAGCGAGCCTTGAAAAAGCAAAAAATACGACGTTAGCACGCTTTATTTTTGCTTTAGGAATTCGTGAAGTGGGTGAAGCAACGGCATTGAATTTAGCGAATCATTTTAAAACCCTGGAAGCCTTGCAAAATGCAGATTTAGAAGCCTTACAGCAAGTGCCTGATGTGGGCGAAGTGGTAGCTAATCGTATTTTAGCATTTTGGCATGAACCACATAATGTCGCGGTGGTGAATGATTTAATCGCTCAAGGCGTACATTGGGAAACCGTGGAAACCAAAGAAGTGACAGAAAACCGCTTTAAAGGCAAAACGGTTGTATTAACCGGAACCTTAACTCAAATGGGACGTAATGAAGCTAAAGCCTTATTACAAGACATGGGCGCGAAAGTGAGCGGCTCGGTTTCAGCAAAAACAGATTTTGTGATTGCCGGTGATGCGGCGGGTTCTAAGCTCACAAAAGCACAAGAATTAGGTGTTACCGTTTTAACGGAAGAAGAATTTTTGGCTCAGATTTAACCGTCTCAATCGAAAAAAAAACTAAAAAAATGACCGCACTTCATCTCATCTCAAGATTAAGTGCGGTTTAACTTTTCTTCTTAATAAACGATAGCGGACATTTTAAGCTCTTAATTTACTGGCTCCGCGTTCCAGTTGTTTTGCCAAGCATTCTTTTGAAGCAATAATCTGTTTACCAAAACGTTTATATAAACGTTGTTTTAATTTTGCCAACCCTTTCACTTTAGCACTTTTTTCTGCCCCAAATAACTGCTTAATATGGAGTGTCACCTGACCAATCTCTTGTAAGGCTATACCTGTTTTGGCTTTTAATTCGTTTAATTGGAACGTGATTTTTTCCTGTACATGCTGTTCCAATCGTTGCGTTAATTCTGTCGTATCGGCGGTTTCATTTTGACACAACTGTTCAAATTCGGCGATTTCTGTACTGAAATCTAGCTGTAACCCTTGTTCCAGTTCAATTAATACTGCCGTGCCGTATTCCAATTGTGATGTTAATTGCTGTTGGCTTTGAACTAATTGATTTTGAATGGCTTCACTTTGCTCAATACATTCATTTAATGACTGTTTCATTTCTGTTTGTTGCTGCATGGCAGAGGCTTTTATTGAATAAATTCGTTGTTGAATTTGCTGCATAAGATCTGACATTGTTTGTACGTTTTCCATTTTCTTCTCCTTTGGGATTTTTAACCGCACTTAAGAAAAGTGCGGTCATTTTGTTACTTATTTTTTGATGATTTGTTTTACATCCACTTCTGTTTTATTCCATTCTTTATCGACTTTACCGATAATTTGAATGTTATCTTGAGGTGCTATCGTTTCACCATTCCATGCTTTTTTGCTGACTTCAATTTGAATTTCTTTTCCACTTGCGTCTTTAAATAAGAAATCCTTTTTACCAATTTGTTTTACAATTTGTCCGTCTAAACGAACTGGAGTGTCATCATTGGCATTTAATGCATCATCAACGGTTTTTACAATAACACTTTCATCGACAAAACCTTGTTGGGTGTTGTGCTTGTGACCATCATTAAATCCTTGTGCTATTGCGGTGTTATATACGGCAACAGAAGATAATGCGATAGCTGCAACAGTAAGTAATTTTTTCATAGTTTGTTCTCCTAAATAAGATAATCATAAAGTAAGTTGAAAGCTTTGCTTTCAGATGTATTAAATCATTCAAATCTTAATCTTTTCTTAAGTGATTAACATTTTTCAGATTTATTTATCGATTGGATTGTTTGCCTTTCGATGAGTGTATTTAAACAAGAGAATCTTAAGGAAAGATTAAGAGAGGTAAAAAAATGAAAATTTTTTGAAAATAAAAAAATAGGGCGTTTAAGCCCTACTTTTATGAGAAAAATGCCTTGGAAATCTACCGCACTTTAGCCTGCTACTGCAGGTAAATAGCCTGCTTGAATTAAGAATGGCACGATCATAATCGCTACACCAATAACTAATGCAATCACTAAAGTCACATTACCACCGATTACACGATAAGGCAGATTTGGATTTGCTTGACGTGTTTTCCATGCTAGTCCAATAGGTAAAATCAAGCAGTAGAACGCACAGAGTAAACCCGCATAGCTTAATGCAGCGATAAAGCCTTCAGGATAATACAAGGCAAATGCAAGTGGTGGCGTAAAGGCTGCAATGGTAAGCGTTAAACGGTTGTGTGGCAATTTGTAACGTTTAAATAAATCGCCTAAACCTTCAAACACGCCTAGCATCACACCGAGGAAAGAGGTGATTAATGCAAGTGCAGAGAACACACGCACGATTTCGCCCATGATGTGGGAGTTGGTGATTTGACGTGTGGCATTGACTAAACCGTTAAGTGTTGGATCTGCTTGGAGCAATTGCACAAATTCATTTTGACTTAATACACCGTGAGTCGCTAATTGCCATACCAAATAAGCCACAAGAGGAATGGCTGTACCGATTAAAATGGCTTTACGGAATTGAGTGACACTACCATCTAAATAGCTATTCACGCTACCCATGATGATGTGGAAGCCAAAAGAGGTAAAGAAGATAGGTGCCGCAGAGATCACGAAAGCATAATCTAAAGGCAAGGCCATCAGGTTATCGACAGACACTTTTGGTAACATCATAAATAAAACAAAAGCAAAGGCGATTAATTTGCCGATAAACAGAATACGAGTGGCGCCATCAACGCCTTTTGTACCCACAACCACAAAGGCACCGAGTACGACAGTAAATAAAATGATTGAAAGTTCGGAGGAAAGACTTTCAAAGCCAAAAGCCGTTGGTAAGCCTGATAATAGTGAGCCGCCCCCGGTGATGTAGGCCGCAGAAAGGGCGTAAAGTAAAATGAGCAAGCTAAAAGTGGCTAAGACACGCCCTGTGATGCCGAAGTATTTTTCAGCGAGAGTCGCTACGCCATCATTCAGGCGATCGGCTGTTTGATACACTTCAACAAAAAGTAAACCGCTGTAAACCAAAAGCGCCCATAAGCCGACTAGTAATAAAACGGTATAACCAAAACCAATTCCGGCAGAGGTTAATGGCATCGCGAGCATCCCGGCTCCGATGGTCGTGCCTGCAATGATTAAGGCACTGCCGAATGTTTTGTTCTTTAGCATAAAATTGTCCTCCGAGTATAAAATTGAAAAATGAGGTTAAAGCTGACCGCACTTTTCTTTGTAATGATAGCGGCAAACCGAAAGATAAGAGTCATTTCCACCAATTTGGATTTGTTCCCCTTCCTTAATGACTTCACCTTGTTCATTTAAACGCAAAACGAAATTGGCTTTACGCCCACAATAACAGATTGTTTTTAATTCTTCTAGTTGATCTGCCCAAGCAAGCAAGTAAATACTTACTGCCTTCAAATAGCTCTGCTTGGAAGTCGGTGCGTAAGCCATAACAAAGCACTGGAATCTTCAGTTTATCTACGACATCGCTTAGCTGATACACTTGTTGTTTCGTTAAAAACTGGGCTTCGTCAACCAAAACACAATGAATGTTTTCTTGTTGTAAACGTTGACTCACTTCGGCAAAAAGGTCACTCGTCGATGTAAATAAATTCGCGTCTTCGTGAATACCAATACGTGACGTGACTTTGCCTGCGCCAAAACGATCATCAATCGCTGCCGTATAAACCATGGTGTTCATATTGCGTTCACGATAGTTATAGGAAGACTGTAACAATGTGGTTGATTTACCCGCATTCATCGTAGAGTAGTAAAAATAGAGTTTTGCCATTATTTAATCACCCATTTCCAGAAATAATAGGCAATGAATCCTGCAACAGGTGGACAGGCTGCGAGCATAAATGTCCCGTAAGTGGCACCGCCGCCCACCATTTTTCCTGCTTCAGCAAGAGCATCAACAATATCACTGCTTGGCGTGGTAAAAATCCATGCACCAATAATCGCAAGCACTAAAAAACAAGCAATACCAGCTGCACGCATGGCTCTCACTTTAATTATATTTTCCATATTTTTTCCTTAAATTGCAGGGAGTTCGGCCATCGCCCAACGTGGTTTTACATCAATCGCGAGATCGCTATGCTGACCTTGTTTTAAGCGTAAAAAGCCCGTATAGGCAATCATGGCGCCGTTATCGGTACAAAATTGAGGTTGAGGATAAAACACTTCACCGCCAAGATTTTTCATCATAGTGCCAAGGGTTTCACGTAATTTTTTGTTTGCACTCACGCCGCCAGCAATGACTAAACGCTTATAGCCGGTTTCTTTTAAGGCACGTTTACATTTAATGGCGAGTGTATCCACGACGGAATCTTGGAAGGCAAAGGCAATATCAGCTTTGGTTTGTTCGGTTAATTCACCTTCTTGTTTGATCGCCTGATTAATGGTGTTTGCCGCTGAAGTTTTTAAACCTGAAAAGCTAAAATCAAGGCCAGGGCGATCCGTCATTGGGCGAGGGAACACAAAGCGATCTTTTGATCCTTTTTCGGCTAAACGTGAAAGTGCTGCACCGCCAGGATAATCTAACCCTAATAATTTCGCAGTTTTATCAAAGGCCTCGCCTGCCGCATCATCAATGGATTCGCCAATGACTTCATATTTCCCTACGCCATCAACGCGCACTAACTGTGTGTGTCCACCTGAAACTAAGAGAGCAATAAACGGAAAGTGAGGTCGGTTTTCATCAAGCATTGGAGCAAGTAGATGACCTTCCATGTGATGTACGCCAATAGCGGGCACATTCCAGGCATAAGCCAGTGAACGCGCGATCGTTGCGCCCACTAATAATGCCCCCACTAAACCCGGACCGCTTGTATAAGCGATGCCATCAATTTGATCAGCGGTTAAATTGGCTTCTTCTAATGCGGCTTTAATTAATGGCGCCGTTTTGCGAATGTGATCGCGGGAAGCCAGCTCTGGCACCACTCCGCCGTAATCCGCATGCAAGGCAATTTGCGTGTAGAGCTGATTGGCAATTAAGCCCTTATCTTCATCATAAATCGCGACACCTGTTTCATCACAGGAGGTTTCGATTCCTAAAATACGCATTTTATTCTCATTTTATTAAAAAAATTGGCAAAGATTTTACCTTGTTTAGCCCGCTTAAACCAGTTCAAACGCCAAATTTTCAGCAAATAGGCGATCTTTCCTTTGCTTTTGCAGGGAAGATCGATTAGAATTGCGTCCTTTATTGAATTTGCCGTTCATTCGGCAGTAATAAAAATTTAAAATTGCAATTAAATTAAACTCATTGAGGTGATTGGCTTATGCCTGTAATTAAAGTACGTGAAAACGAATCATTCGACGTAGCTTTACGTCGTTTCAAACGCTCTTGCGAAAAAGCTGGTATTTTAGCAGAAGTTCGCGCTCGTGAATTCTATGAAAAACCAACTACAATCCGTAAACGTGAAAAAGCAACACTTGCTAAACGTCACGCTAAACGTAACGCTCGCGAAAACGCGCGCAATACCCGTTTATACTAATTTGTAGTATTTTCTAACTCGAGTTAAGACAAACCGTGAAACCTTTTGGGTATCACGGTTTTGTTGCTTTAAACTCATCGAAAAAAAAGTCACGCAAAATCAACCGCACTTTCGCATCGTATTCAAGGAGGCAAGGCAATGAAAGGCTCAATTCCACGCCAGTTTATTGATGATCTGCTCACAAAATCGAATATTGTCGATGTGATTAATGCACGCGTGAAACTCAAAAAAGCGGGACGAGATTATCAAGCTTGCTGTCCGTTTCATCACGAAAAAACACCCTCCTTCACAGTAAGTGAAAAAAAACAATTCTATTATTGCTTTGGTTGTGGTGCGAAAGGCAATGCGATTTCATTTTTAATGGATTATGACAAATTAGAATTTGTTGAAGCCGTTGAAGAACTTGCTGCTTCGGCTGGGCTTGAAGTGCCTTATGAAAAACGCCCAAATCAATTCGGCAATAAACCGGATGTGAGTTATCAGACAAAACGTAATTTATACGATTTGATGCAAGAGATTGCGTCGTTTTATCAAGCGCAACTCCCACTAAATATTCCGGCTCAAAGCTATCTTCAGCAACGTGGTTTATCGCCAGAAATTATTGCTCGTTTTCAAATTGGTTATGTACCCAATGCGATGGATACGGTGTTACGTCAATTCGGCAAAAATCGAGAAGAACAGAAAAAGCTGTTTGATTTAGGTATGCTTTCTCGCAACGATCGTGGAAATGTGTACGATAAATTCCGTAATCGCATCATGTTTCCGATTCGAGATAAACGTGGTCGTACGGTCGCCTTTGGTGGACGTGTTTTAACGGATGAAAAACCCAAGTATTTGAACTCCCCCGAAACCATTACATACCATAAAGGTAATGAACTTTATGGCTTGTATGAAGCCTTACAAATCAATGATGAGCCAGAAAAATTACTGGTGGTTGAAGGCTACATGGACGTGGTGGCATTAGCGCAATTTGGTGTGAATTATGCAGTGGCTTCTCTTGGTACATCGACGACCTCGGAACAAATTCAATTATTGTTCCGTTCAACAGAGCAAGTCATTTGCTGCTACGATGGCGATAGAGCAGGGCGTGATGCTGCTTGGCGTGCACTTGAAAACGCCTTGCCTTATCTGGAGGATGGACGACAAATTAAGTTTATTTTCCTGCCAGATGGAGAAGATCCGGATACTTATATTCGTCAATATGGTAAAGAAAAGTTTGAAGAATATATTGATCAAGCTCAGTCTCTCACAGAATTCTTATTCGCGCATTTAAGTCCACAAGTAGATTTCTCGACGCAAGAAGGACGAGGCAAATTAGTGGCACTCGCGGCGCCTTTAATTCGTCAAATTCCTGGTGATATGTTGCGCTTGTCATTACGCAATATGTTGGCGCAAAAGCTTGGGATCTTTGATCAATCGCAGCTTGAAAGCTTAATTCCAAATCAAATAGACAAAGCTGAACCAAAACCTAAAACGCCACAAAAAACCATTAAGAAAACGCCAATGCGTGTGGTGATTTCGCTGTTATTACAGAATTCACAATTGGTGAATCGTATTTCGGATGTGGGGTTGCAAGCCTTAAAGCATGAAGCGGGTTACGAATTACTCGAAAAATTGACCGCACTTTGCCGTGAGCGAGAGGGCATTACAACAGGACAAATCTTAGAATATTTTCGCGATACAGAATTCAGCAAGCCCCTTGAAATATTGGCGTCTTGGGATCATCTATTAGACGACTTAGAAATCATTAATGCATTCTCTCAAAACTATCGTCGATTGAATATTCAAGCAATTGAACGAGATATTGAAATGCTGATTGCAAAAGAAAGGGCGGAAGGCTTAACTGATCAAGAGCGAGCAATTTTAGTGAATTTGCTCAAGGGAAAAGAAGAGCAGAAAAAACAGTTAGTTAATCCGTCATAACAATGGTAAAATCTCCTGTTCAAAACAAGGGCTTTTATCTTCCAAAAATAACGCAAAACGGGAATAAAAATGGAACAAAATCAACAATCTACCGCAGAGCAATATTCAGAACAAATTGAACAGCTTATGGAATTAGGTCGTACGCAAGGTTATTTAACCTATGCGGAGATTAATGACTTACTTCCAGAAGATTTGATCGATCCAGAATATTACGATAAGTTGTTGCAAACTTTACAGCATGATGCGGGTATTCCGGTTCTGGATGAAGCGCCGGAAAGTGACGAAATGATGTTGAATGACACGATTCCGGATGAAGATGCAGTGGAAGAAGCAACGCAGATTTTATCCAATGTGGAATCTGAAATCGGTCGTACAACCGATCCTGTGCGTATGTATATGCGTGAAATGGGTACCGTTGATCTTCTTACCCGTGAAGATGAAATCAGCATTGCAAAACGTATTGAAGAAGGAATTGACGAAGTTCAAACTGCGATTGCTGCTTACCCAGAAGCGTTAACTGAATTATTAGATAATTATGACCAGGTTGAAGCGGGTAATTATCGTTTAGCTGATTTAATCACAGGCTTTGTGGATCCAAATGTTCCAGAAGAGGAAACCGCAAACATTGATGAAAATTTTGCTGATGAAGAGGAAAGTGCCGAATCTGCTGCAGACGTTGATGATGAGAGCGATGAGGAAGATGAAAGCGAAAACAGCTCAAGTTCTGATGACAGTGATTCAGATAACAGCATCGATCCTGAAGTAGCGCGTGAAAGATTTGCGGCATTAAGAGAGCAACACACAAAAACATTAGCAACTATTGCAAAACACGGACGCAGTGGTAAACGCGCAAAAGACCAAATTGCGCTACTCGCAGATATATTTAAACAATTCCGTTTAGTGCCTAAACAATTCGATGTACTTGTTTTATCAATGAAGAATATGATGAAGCGTGTACGTTCAGAAGAGCGTCAACTACAAAAAGTATTAGTTGATATTGCGGGCATGCCAAAAGATGAATTTGAGGCACTGATTATTGCTAATGGTAGCAGTGATGCATGGGTAGCAAAAGCATTAAAATCAACGAAAGCTTGGGCAAAACGTTTACCAAAATATGAAGAGCGTATTCGTTTATCTTTAGATAACTTAGCGAATATTGAACAGCAAACTAATCTTACCATCCAACAAATGCGTGAGATTTGCGATGCGGTGTCTCGTGGTGAACAAAAAGCTCGCCGTGCGAAAAAAGAAATGGTTGAAGCCAACTTACGTTTGGTCATTTCTATTGCGAAAAAATATACTAACCGAGGTTTACAATTTTTGGATTTAATTCAAGAAGGGAATATCGGTTTGATGAAGGCAGTAGATAAATTTGAATACCGTCGTGGTTATAAATTCTCTACCTATGCAACCTGGTGGATTCGTCAGGCCATTACTCGTTCGATTGCGGACCAAGCACGTACAATCCGTATTCCTGTTCATATGATTGAAACGATTAACAAATTAAATCGTATTTCTCGTCAAATGTTACAAGAAATGGGACGTGAAGCGACGCCTGAAGAGCTTGCTGAACGCATGGGAATGCCAGAAGATAAAATTCGTAAAGTGCTTAAAATTGCGAAAGAGCCAATTTCAATGGAAACGCCAATCGGTGATGACGATGATTCACATTTAGGTGACTTCATTGAGGATTCAACCCTTGAATTGCCATTGGATTCAGCAACCGCACAAAGTTTAAAAGTAGCGACTCATGAAGTGTTAGAAGGTTTAACACCCCGTGAAGCAAAAGTATTACGTATGCGTTTTGGTATTGATATGAATACTGACCATACACTCGAAGAAGTGGGTAAACAATTTGACGTAACTCGTGAGCGTATTCGTCAGATTGAAGCAAAAGCATTACGTAAATTACGTCATCCAAGTCGTTCAGAAACCTTAAGAAGTTTCTTGGATGAGTAATTATTCATTTATGTAAAAAAGAAAAGGCAGATCAATATCTGCCTATATTGTATATAGCATAAAAGATTATTATATGCTATAACCCGCCTTGTATAGCAGTATTTTATACTATTATACAATATAGGACATTTTATTCTATCTCTATAAAGTAATAAAGGAGTGTAAGCCCATGGAAAATGTTGTTGTCTCAATTTTTCATATTGAAAGTGAAGCCTTTCAGGCCTTTTCAGAACTAAAACAGTTTGGTCAAACTGAAAATACAAAATTAGCTCAGGCTTTAATTGTAAAAGCTGAAAATGGTGTTATTAACGTCAAAGATAACTTTGATTTGATAGATTCCATAGGAGATGGTTATTTCGAAGGCGGATTAATTGGTAGTTTAATCGGAATTTTAGGTGGACCACTAGGTGTTCTCTTTGGTTTTGCTGTTGGTGGAGTAATTGGCGGCTCCGTTGGTTCATACGAAGAATTGGCCAATTCGGCATTAATTATAACCGTTAGTAATAAGTTGACAAATGGCGAAGTAGCTATTATTGCACTTGTACAAGAAAATGATGAATCTGTTTTAAATGCTATTTTTGAAAAGTATCAGGTTGACATTGTTAGATGGGATGTCGCTACTGTTGCGGCAGAAATAGAGTCAGCTCTCAAAATTCAAAAAGATTTAGAGCATCAAGCTAAAGCTCGCTTAATTGCGGATAAAAAAGAAGCTCGTCGTGAAAAATTTGATAAATTGATAGCTAATATTAAAGAGAAATTTTCGAAAAAAAATTAACAGACTGAAGAGACTGACGTAAAAAGATTTCGATTTTTGAAAATCTTTACTATTAAGCTATTTGAATAAATAGTTTAAATTAATAAAAAAGCGACCAAACGGAGTTTTCTGGAACTTAAACTTCTGTTTGGTCGCTTTTTATGTTAGTCATGTAAATTTGTAGCTAATTTACATGACTTTTCTATATTCTTAATAGGGTTATTTACCACGAAATCACATTCCTTTAAAATATGCACCTTTCGTCATTTTAAAAAACAAAAAAGGAACTTTATGGAAGAATCTCAAGAACTCGAAAAACTGCCGCGAGTGGTTACTGGTGTATTAAAAGTAGTATTAAGTTTTTCACTTATCGCATTGGCTGTCGTGTTGATTATTGCTTTAGCTAAAATCACGTACACTTTAGCGATTATGGTATTTAATACATCAAGCGTTGTGCCTTATGACGTCGCTGAACAAGCCGTGATGTTTTTCTTATACTTCGGTTTTATTGGCCTTATTGTACAATATTTTAAAAGTGGCTATCACTTTCCTTTGCGCTATTTTATTTACGCGGGGATTACCGCCATGTTGCGCCTGATTATTGTCAATCATGAAAGTTCAGTTGATACCATCTTATTCGCTGGCGCGATTTTAATTATGGTTATTGCACTTTGTTTAGTGTTGTATTCCAATAAAATTAAAATTTAAAAGTGCGGTCGTTTTGACCGAGACTTTGGAATGGATTATTCCGGCACAATCCATTCCACTGTCCAACTTCCCGTACCTTCAGGGACGAGCGTTTGGGTTAAATAAGGCAAAATAGATTTCATTTGCTGTTCTAATTGCCAAGGTGGATTAATTACCACCATTCCACTTGCGGTCATACCACGTTGATCGCTATCAGGACGAACAGCCAATTCAATTTTCAAAATTTTACGAATTCCCGTTGCTTCTAATCCTTTAAAAATGCGTTTTGTTTGTTGACGTAGAACCACAGGATACCAAATCGCATAAGTGCCTGTCGCAAAGCGTTTATAACCTTCTTCGATCGCTTTAACCACTAAATCATAATCTTCTTTTAATTCATAAGGCGGATCAATAAGCACTAAACCACGGCGTTCTTTCGGTGGAAGCGTCGCTTTGAGTTGTTGGAAACCATTTTCTGATTTTGTGGTGATATTTTTAAATTCTTTGAAATTATTGCGCAATAATGGAAAATCGCTCGGGTGTAACTCTGTCAGTAATGCACGGTCTTGCGAACGTAATAATTGCGCGGCAATCATTGGTGACCCGGCATAATAACGTAATTCTTTACCGCCATAATTGAGTTTTTTAATGAGAGCCACGTAGCGAGCAACTTCTTCGGGTAAATCTGTTCTTTCCCAAAGTCTCCCAATTCCCTCTTTGTATTCGCCGGTTTTTTCTGATTCGTTAGAACTTAAGCGATAACGACCAACACCAGAGTGGGTGTCGAGATAGTAGAAGCCTTTTTCTTTCAGCGAAAGATTTTCTAGTATTAGCATTAACACAATGTGTTTTAACACATCAGCATGATTGCCGGCATGGAAACTGTGACGATAACTTAACATGGTTTGTCCTTTTGACGTAAAAAAGTGCGGTCAAAATTAACCGCACTTTTAGTATTTAAATCAGGGTTAGAATAATTCTTCTGGTTGCGTTGCTGGAATGGCATCTTTAGTTTTACCTGTTCCACCGTTTAGACGTTGTTGTAACTCTGGTGGAACATAATAACCACGCTCTTGCATTTCCGCAATGTAAGTACGTTTAGGCTCAGTACCGACGATAAAGTATTCTTTACGGCCACCACCTTCAGAAAGTAAACCAGAGTTACTGTCAATGGTTTTCTCCATAATGTTTGGAGGAAGATCAAGTTGACGTTCTGGCACATCAGAAAGTGCAGCTTTCATATAAGCAACCCAGGCAGGCATTGCGGTTTTCGCACCCGCTTCACCTTTACCTAATACGCGTTTGTTATCATCGAAACCAACATAGGTCGTTGTCACTAAGTTAGCACCAAAGCCCGCATACCAAGCAACTTTCGCACTATTCGTGGTACCGGTTTTACCGCCGATGTCACTACGCTTAATGCTTTGAGCAATACGCCAGCTGGTACCTTTCCAACTAAGTCCCTGCTCACCATAAATCGCTGTATTTAATGCGCTACGAATTAAGAAGGCTAACTCACCACTAATTACACGAGGTGCATACTCTTGTTTTGCCGCACCGTCTTTCGCATCGGCCATTAAATCAACAGAACCGTCATTTAATGCTGATGTTTGAAGCTCAGGCAAATCTGGTACGTTATCTGGTTGCTGATCACCCTCACCTTCATCTGTATCGGTGTTGCTATTACCTTTAGCAGATTTTAGATTGTCAGGGTTAGCCACTTCTGCGACATCTTTAAAACCATCAATTTTATCTTTGGTTTCACCATAAATCACAGGAATATCGTTACAGGTAATACAAGCAATTTTTGGATTCGCAATAAATAAATCTTTACCGGTATTATCTTGAATTTTTTCGATAAGGTAAGGATCAATTAAGAAACCACCGTTATCAAATACCGCATAAGCACGCGCCATTTCCAATGGAGTGAAGGATGCCGCACCTAATGCAAGCGCTTCACTGGCAAAATATTGATCACGTTTGAACCCAAATCGTTGTAAGAAGTCAGCCGTAAAGCCAACACCTGCAGTTTGTAGTGCTCGGATGGCAATCATGTTTTTGGATTGACCTAAACCTACACGTAAACGCATTGGACCGTCATAACGATCAGGTGAGTTTTTCGGTTGCCACAAAGGTTGTCCTGGTTTTTGAATGGAGATAGGACTGTCTTGCAATACGCTTGAAAGCGTTAAACCTTTTTCTAATGCTGCCGCATAGATAAATGGTTTAATTGAAGAACCGACTTGCACTAAAGATTGGGTTGCGCGGTTAAATTTACTTTGTTCGTAGCTAAAACCACCTACCATGGCTTCAATTGCACCATTATCGGAGTTTAATGACACTAATGCAGAGTTAGCCGCTGGAATTTGACCTAAAATCCATTCACCGTTATCACGTTTACGAATCCAAATTTGTTCGCCCACTTTAACTGGTGATCTTCCCGCCCAACGCATTGCGTTAGAAGAGAGCGTCATCGTTTCATTATTGGCTAAAAGTAATTCTGCGCCATTCTTACCTAATGCGGTTACCGCTGCTGGAATGAATGGTTCTGAATCAGGTAATTTTTTCAAGAAAGCGACAATGCGTTCATTATCCCATGGGGCTTCACCTTTTTTCCAAAGTGGTGCACCGCCACGCCAGCCATGACGCATATCATAATCGATCAAGTTATTACGTACGGCTTTTTGAGCTTCCGCTTGATCTTTTGAAAGTACTGTCGTGAAGACTTTATAACCTTTGGTGTAAGCATCTTCTTCACCAAAACGTTTTACCATTTCTTGACGAACCATTTCAGTCACATAGTCTGCACGAAACTCAAATTTAGCACCGTGATAGCTTGCTACAATGGGTTCTTTAATCGCTGCATCATATTCTGCTTTTGTGATCTTGTTTTCATCCAACATTCGGCTTAAAACCACATTTCGACGTTCTTCCGCACGTTTTGGCGAATACAGTGGATTCATGGTAGAAGGCGCTTTTGGCAAGCCAGCAATGATCGCCATTTCAGAAAGTGTTAATTCATCTAAGTTTTTACCAAAGTAGGTTTGTGCTGCCGCCGCAACACCATAAGAACGGTAACCTAAGAAAATTTTATTCAAATAGAGTTCTAAAATTTCTTGTTTGCTTAAGGCATTTTCAATTTCAATGGCTAATACTGCTTCGCGAGCTTTACGAATGATGGTTTTCTCTGGGGTTAAGAAGAAGTTACGTGCAAGCTGTTGTGTAATGGTACTTGCCCCTTGAGATGCACCACCATTGTTGACCGCAACAAAAATCGCACGAGCAATACCGACAGGGTCTAAACCGTGATGGTCATAAAAACGGCTATCTTCCGTTGCTAAGAAGGCATCTTGCAGACGTTGAGGGACGTTTTCTAATTTCACCGGAATACGGCGTTGTTCACCGACTTCACCGATTAATTTGCCATCAGCCGTATAGATTTGCATCGGTTGTTGCAACTCAACGGTTTTTAGGCTCTCAACCGATGGTAAGGAGGATTTTAAGTGAAAATACAGTACACCACCGGCGACTAACCCCAGTATACATATCGTAAATAGGGTACTTAATATTAATTTTGCGATCCGCATCGTAAAATTCTCTCTGGTTTAATGAATATTCAAAAAATCAAAATTATGATCTTGGCTGCTAAGTATAAAAGATTAATCCCTTAAAGAATAGGAAAGAATATGGGAATTGCTCATAGAAAGCAGCGAAAACAACAAATTGGTGTGAGTAAACAACAAGATAACCTCTATTTTGTTTGGCTAGATGAATTCCACAAAGTTCAATCTATTTGCTCTATTTGCTTGAATGGACAACAAAAGGACATTTTTTCCCAGTTATTGCCTTATTTACCACAAAAAACTAACCAATGTTGTTTTATCGGCGCCATTTCACCCCATTTAACTTGGTCTAAAACGCTTATTTTACCGCAAACACTCAATGCTCAGGAGTGTGAACAACAATGCCGTTTCATTTTGCAAAAAGAATTACCGATTCCGTTGGATGAATTATGGTTTGATTATCTGACCACGCCATTAAAACAAGGTTTTCGTTTGGATATCACGGCGATTCGAAAAGAAAGTGCCAATGCAGAATTAGCAAAATATTTGCCGCTGAAATTGACCGCACTTGATTTACTGAATCACAGCATTTTGCGTGCATTTTATGCCATTTTAGGTCAAGAGCCGACTAACACCTTATTTTTATATCAAGATCAACAAGGTTGTCTCGCCGTTTGTGAACGCTTACAACAACGACAAGTCTTGCAATCTCAACGTGATTTATCTGAGCTTTATCAACAATTTATCCAGCGTTTTCCCGAAACGATAGAACAGATTTATGTGTATCAAACGCCCGACATATTGAATTCACACACAATTGAATCACTGCCTAAAAATTGGCAACGCATCGAAACAGATTTACCTTTCATCGCTTTAGGTAATGCACTGTGGCAAACCGATTTAAAGCTAGTAGATTTATCCTCAAAAACACCCGCACTTTTGCCTCTAATTAATCGGGAGAGTGGTGATGTTAAGCCTTAATTTATTGCCTTGGCGCGTAGAACAACATCAAAAGGCTTTTCAGCGCTTTATATGGCAAGGTTTAATTTGGCTAGCTTGCTCAGTTCTGATTGTTTTTGGCTTGAGTTATTTTAATGAACAGCAAGCGCAAACCTTAAATCAGACAAAAGAAAAACTGACACAAATCACCAATCAAGTTCATCAGAAACGCATTCAAGTTCAGCAACTACAAAGTAACTTAAAAGAACTGAATGAGCTGACAGAAATGGAGACGGAATATGTGTATCGAATGCTTAATTTATTAACTGAGTTGCCCTTACAACAAGGTGAGTTAGATGAATTTACGCTCAATGCGAAGCAAGTTGTCCTTTCTGGCATGACGGAAAATCAACAAGAATTTGAAGCAATACATCAATTTCTTAAACGCCATTTTACCGAGGTTAATTTAACCAAGTTTCAACCGGTGCAACAACAGTTATTCTTTCAGTTTGATATTCATTTATCGGAGCCTGTGCAATGAGGAACCTTATCAATGAGCTTATTCAAAGAAGTGCACAAAGTTGGTTTGGGCGATGGCTTCGATTACCTCAAATGGCCCATGCTGCCTTTTGGTTGTGTGCATTAAGTGCGGTTATTTTCTTACCTGTTTTTCGTTATGTTGAAAACAGTAATGAACAGTATCGGCTTGACGCAGAATTGAGTTTACAACAACAAGAGTGGGATAAACAGGAAAGGATTTTACAAACTTTAAGACAAAAGTCAGACAGCCGACAACTTTCTCCAGAATTGGCTAATTCTGTGTTGCCGATCAATCAGCATATTCAGGCGTTGTTAAATGGGCGACTTCGCACGTTAGATTTGCGTTGGGATTTTTCTCAACATACGTTGTTGCACTTATCATTACAAGGCTATTTTGTCGATTTACAACAATTTTTGACCGCACTTTTAAACGATGTTCCTAAACTTTCCTTAACGCAATTAAACATTGAAAAATTAGATGAAGAGGAAAATGCTTCTATTACATGTGAGTTAATTTTCCAATTAAATAAGGACAAATAATGAAAAAGTTCTTCTTAATCTTGATAGCGTTTTTTTCTGTATCGTCATTTTCGCAAGATCCTTTTGATCGTAAACAAAGAGAACAAACCGAATATCCAAAAGAGGGGCTCACCCTACCGCCAGTGTCGACTTGCGTATATTCGGAGCCGAGACTGGCGGAGGAACGCCCATTGGCTCAGCTACATATTGTAGGTGTCTTGCAATACGGTAAACAGGCAGAAGTGTTATTTAATGATGATGGGCATATTTTGTTGGTTCAAGTCGGGCAGAGAATTGGACAGGAAGGCTATTTAATCGAAAAAGTGAGTAAAGACAGCGTGACGCTTCAAGGTTATAAAGCTGGGCAATGTGAACAAACGACCTCAATCATAATGAGATTTTAAAATGGTAAAGCAGAAAATAAAAACAAAGTGCGGTCAGTTTTTAATGTGTTTTTTGATCCTATGGACAACGTACTCAGCGGCAGAAAATCGCGTCTTTTCACTTCGATTAAAACAGGCGCCAATGGTAGCAACTCTCCAGCAGGTTGCTCTTGAGCAAAATGCCAATTTAATGATTGATGATGAGCTAGAAGGAACGCTTTCATTGCAATTAGATAACGTGGATTTTGATCGTTTATTGCGTTCTGTGGCAAAAATCAAAGGGCTCTCTTTTTATCAAGAAAATAATATTTATTATTTGGGTAAGCCTTCTCAACATGAACAATATGCAGAGAAAATGACAGAACCTATGGCAATTAGCGGAGAAGGTTTGCCTAGTGAAACACCACTTGTGAGTACAACGGTTAAACTGCATTTTGCCAAGGCCTCTGATGTGATGAAATCTTTAACAACTGGTAGTGGTTCTTTGCTTTCACCTAGCGGCACGATTGCATTTGATGACCGAAGCAATGTATTACTGATTCAGGATGATGCACGTTCTGTCAAAAATATCAAAAAGTTAATCGCAGAGTTGGATAAACCCATTGAGCAAATCGTGATTGAGGCACGTATTGTGACGATTACTGATGAAAGCCTAAAAGAATTAGGTGTGCGTTGGGGCATTTTTAATCCTACTGAGGCAGCCCATCGAGTGGGTGGCAGTTTAGATGCGAACGGGTTTAGCAATATCAGTAATAATTTAAATGTGAATTTTGCGACAACGGTCACGCCAGCTGGCTCATTAGCTCTTCAAGTAGCTAAAATTAATGGTCGATTATTAGACCTAGAATTGACCGCACTTGAACGTGAAAATAACGTAGAAATTATTGCAAGCCCTCGCTTACTTACTACCAACAAGAAAAGCGCAAGCATCAAACAAGGGACAGAAATTCCTTATGTGGTGACAAATGGGAAAAATGACACTCAATCAGTGGAATTTCGAGAAGCGGTGTTGGGATTAGAAGTGACACCACATATTTCGAAGGATAATAATATTTTATTGGATTTATTAGTGAGTCAAAATTCTCCAGGGAATCGAGTGGCTTATGGGCAAAATGAAGTGGTATCCATTGATAAACAAGAAATTAATACGCAAGTGTTTGCCAAAGATGGCGAAACAATTGTATTAGGTGGTGTATTTCACGATACGATCACGAAAGGTGTCGATAAAGTACCATTATTGGGCGATATTCCAGGTATTAAGCGCTTATTTAGTAAGGAAAGTGAACGTCATCAAAAACGCGAACTCGTCATTTTTGTGACACCTCATATTTTAAAACAAGGTGAAAGAATGGAAATGGCTAAGAAAGAAAAGCATTTTAAGCAAGTTGAAAAAGTGAAAAAATAAAGTGCGGTCAATTTCTTTTATGTTTTCCCATTTTTTTCAGTTTAGCTGTGTGCATTGCAAGCGATCTATTCATCTTGGGCGAAATGGATTGTGCAGTCGATGTCAGAAGCAGATTAAAACTTTCCCTTATTGTGGGCGATGTGGTTCACCCTTGCAGCATTATGCAATGGGCTGTGGACATTGTTTGAAAAATGAACCTGCTTGGGATCGCATTGTGATCATTGGGCATTACCTCGAACCGCTTTCTTCACTTATTCATCGTTTTAAATTCCAAAAACAGTTTTGGTTAGATCGGAGTTTATCGCGTTTACTTTATCTTGCGGTGCTAGAGGCGAGACGAACGCATGGACTATCTCTGCCACAGGCGATTATTCCAGTACCGTTATATCATTTTCGACAGTGGCAACGGGGCTACAACCAAGCTGATTTATTAGCGAATTGGCTGAGCCGTTGGTGTGATGTACCTAACAGTCATCATGTGGTGAAACGGATTAAACATACCCACACTCAGCGAGGTTTAACGGCGAAAGATCGACGACAAAACCTTAGAAATGCTTTTGCAGTGAATACCAAAAAGCCTTTTCCTTATGAACGTGTAGCGTTGGTGGATGATGTGATTACAACCGGCTCAACGTTGGCAGAGATAGCCAAACAACTTCGAAAATTAGGTGTAAAAGAAATTCAAGTATGGGGCTTAGCTCGAGCCTAAAATCTATAAAGATAGGATTTGCCTATATCTATAAAAATAGGAATAAATGTAGAAAAAATTGCCGTATAGGAGTATCATTTCCGATATATTACATCAAGTATTAGGACTTTATTTATGGAACAAATTTTTATTTCAGAGGCTGCACAAGCGCATTTTCGGAAACTTTTAGATACACAAGAAGAAGGCACCAATATTCGTATTTTTGTTGTGAATCCTGGTACGCCGGGAGCAGAATGTGGCGTGTCTTATTGCCCGCTAAATTCAGTTGAAGCGACTGATACTGAAATGAAGTACGATACGTTTTCTGCATTTGTAGATGAAATCAGCTTACCGTTTTTAGAAGATGCGGAAATTGATTATGTAACCGAAGAGCTTGGTGCTCAACTGACTTTAAAAGCACCTAACGCCAAAATGCGTAAAGTTGCAGATGATGCGCCTTTAATTGAGCGCGTAGAGTATGTGATCCAAACACAAATCAACCCACAATTAGCCAGCCATGGCGGTAAAATCACGTTAATTGAAATTACTGATGATGGTTATGCTGTTCTACAATTCGGTGGTGGCTGTAACGGTTGTTCAATGGTGGATGTCACCTTAAAAGATGGTGTAGAGAAACAGTTAGTTTCGCTCTTCCCGAATGAATTAAAAGGTGCAAGAGACGTAACAGAACACCAACGTGGTGAACATTCTTATTATTAAGAATCGAAGACGAAAAAGGGCGAATCATTCGCCCTTTTATTTTTTAAGCAGCAGATAATTTCTGTAACAACCGATCCATCGCTCGATATCCTAGCGCTTCTGCTAAATGAGGTTGTTGTATTTCTTTTTCGCCATTTAAATCGGCAATTGTACGTGAGACTTTTAAAATCCGATGGTAGGCTCTCACTGAAAGCCCGAGTTTATTTAAAGCATTCTCTAGAAATAGCGCATCTTTATCCTGTAATTTACAGTCCCGTTCAATTTCTTTGCTTGAAAGATACGCATTGATTTTACCGGCTCGAGCAAGCTGGATTTCCCTTACTTTTAAGACTTTTTCTCGTACTTGTTGGCTTGTTTCGCCTCTATCTCCCGTATTTTGTAAACTACCTTGTGGCAGAAGAGGGACTTCAATAGATAAATCAAAACGATCTAAAAACGGCCCTGAAAGGCGGTTTAAATAACGCATCACTTGTTGTGGCGAGGTACGATTATGTGTTCCAGTATAATGCCCCGTTGGACTAGGATTCATTGCCGCAACTAATTGAAAGCGAGCAGGAAATTGGATTTTAGCATTGGCACGCGAAATAATAATTTCTCCACTTTCTAAGGGCTGACGAAGTGCATCAAGCACTTTACGCTCAAATTCAGGCAATTCATCAAGAAAAAGTACGCCGTTATGTGCGAGCGATATTTCGCCTGGTTTTGGAATGGTTCCTCCGCCAACTAAGGCAGGCAAAGAGGCGCTATGATGTGGCGCTCGAAATGGACGTTGTTTCCAATTGTGAAAATTTAACTCATTTTGGACTAAGCTCGTAACTGAAGCTGTTTCAATCGCTTCTAAGTCCGTCATTTCAGGGAGCAATGCCGTGAGACGACTTGCCAACATGGTTTTACCCGTACCGGGTGGACCTAAAAAGAGGAGATTATGCTGACCTGCGGCAGCTATTGTTAGTGCTCGTTTAGCATGTTGCTGACCAATAATATCGGTCAAATCTAAGTGATTTTTAGCTGAAAATCCGACCGCACTTTCTTGTGCGAATAATGAGGCCAAAGGTAATTTTTCTTGATTATTTAAGAATTGCACGACTTCCAAAAGGTTTTTAGCAAAATAAGTCTCTTGTTCTGAAACAAGCGAAGCCTCATTGGCATTTTGATAAGCGATAATGGGGGCTCGTTTCGCTTTTTGTGCCGCTAAAATGGCAGGAATGACACCGTGTACGCCACGTAATTCACCTGTTAATGCGAGTTCGCCAACGAATTCAAATTGTTTTAAACGGCTACCGTCGAGTTGATCTGATGCAGCCAAGATACCTATCGCAATGGGTAAATCAAATCGTCCCCCTTCTTTGGGTAAATCGGCTGGTGCAAGGTTGACGGTGATGCGTTTAGCAGGATATTTGAACTGGGCATTCATTAATGCACTTCTGACCCGATCTTGCGCTTCTTTTACGGTTTTTTCGGGGAGACCAACTAAGGTAAATCCAGGCTTCCCGTTACTTAAATGTACCTCAATGGTAACAAGAGGGGCTTGTACACCCATTGAGGCACGGCTATAAACAATGGCAAGAGACATTCAGATTCCTTAAAGTGCGGTCAAAAATAATTAGATTTTCGCACTATAAAAAAAGCACAGAATGAAAGCATACATTCTGTGCTATTTTTGCGATCGAGATCGCAGAAATCATTTTTTCTTGATAAAAAACTACGAGAAAAGTGGGGCAAACCAACTATCTAATTTGGCCGCTAATTTATCAATACCAATTTTATTTTGTGCAGAAAAGGCTTCGACTTGAATATCACCTTGGAAGGGTAAAATCGCTTCACGCACCATTTTGACTTGTTTGCTACGCGCACTTTGGCTGAGTTTATCCGCTTTAGTTAAAAGTAACATAACTGGTAAATCAGCAGAAACAGCCCATTCGATCATTTGTTGATCGAGATCTTTTAAAGGATGGCGAATATCCATCAGAACAACAAGTCCGCCTAAACATTCACGCTTTTGCAAATATTCTCCGAGGGATTTTTGCCATTCAATTTTCATTTTTTCAGGAACGGCAGCATAGCCATAGCCAGGTAAATCCACTAGTTTACAATTCGGCTCAACCTCAAACAGGTTGATGAGCTGCGTACGACCTGGTGTTTTAGAAGTTCTGGCTAAGCTTTTTTGATTGGTTAATGCATTAAGTGCGGTTGATTTTCCGGCATTTGAACGTCCAGCAAAAGCAATTTCAATCCCTGTATCTTCTGGGATGGAACGAATATTGGGGGCGCTCGTAAGAAAATGTGTTTTATGATAATTCAGTTTAATTTCAGACATAATTGTTCCTTTCATCAATTGGCCCTAGCATATCACAAATAGAAAAATTGCTGAAATTATGCGAGAATGCGCACTTTGCATTGATTTAAAGCATTTTTTAATTATTTTTTACTATGGAATCTCAAGAGAATCAATATCGCTGGCCAAAAGCGGAAGCCATTTATCCCGATAGACCAGGGCGCTCTTATGCGCTTAAGCGCCTACGTTATCGTCTTCGATCTTTTTTACATCAAGGCTCAATTGTTCACTTTGAGCAATTTGTTAATCAGCATCCCTTTCTCGTCACATTATTAAATGAACATGCGGATTATAGTTATCCATTAGTTTATCGTTTTTTAGATAAACGTTTTAATAGCAAACAGCGTTTCCAAGCTATCTGCGACAATCTACTTTTTTTACCTGAAAAATTGACCGCACTTTCAGCACCTATTTATAAAACGCCGTTAAGTTTTGGTGAAGTGATTCCTGATTTCGAGATGACATTATCGATGACCACACACCAACCGATGGAAGGTTATTGGGTGCTGGAGTTATGGCATAAACCACGTAATGAATTAGTGTATTTACTTACTTTTGCCAAACTTGATGAGGCATTACTTATTTCTGTGGTGCAGGGGCCTAATTTTGAAGATTCCAAAGAGATGGTGAAGCAACTGACAAAAACTTGCCATGGTTTACGCCCTGCTTATTTAATGGTGGAAACGATGAAAGTATTGACGAAAGCGTTGGGTTTCAAGACGTTATTGGGCATTCCACAAAAATATCAAAATAAATCACGTTTTATTCAAAGCTCTCATTATGTTGTAGATTATGATGCGATTTTTGCTGAATCAGGCGGACAGTTGAAAGACTATTGGGAATTACCTTTAGAGATCGATAGAAATCTTGATGATGTGCCGAGTAAAAAGCGCTCCATGTATCGTAAGCATTATGCGATGCTAGATGATTTGGCTAAAATAATCGAAGAAAAATTAGAATTGTAAAAATAAAAGTGCGGTGAATTTTAACCGCACTTTTTGTTTTATAAGACTTTCAAGCAAGCCACAAAATGGCTGTTGTTTTGGCTGGTGAAAGGTGGTTTTTGTTTCGCACAATTTTCATCAGCTTTCAGGCAGCGAGTTCGGAACACACAACCAGACGGTGGATTAATTGGTGAAGGTAGCTCGCCTTCAAGTAATTCGATGGATTTATTGCGTTCCAATTTCGGATCGGGAATCGGAACAGCAGACATTAAGGCTTTGGTATAAGGATGTTTAGTGTTGTTGTACACTTCCTCATCGCTGCCTAATTCCATGGCATTGCCTAAATACATGACTAATACGCGGTCAGAAATGTGTTTTACCACCGCCAAATCATGAGCGATGAAAATTAAGGAAAGCCCCATTTCTTTTTGTAGGGATTTCAATAAATTCACCACTTGAGCCTGAATCGACACATCTAACGCAGAAACGGGCTCATCACAAATGATCATTTTCGGCTCAATAATTAACGCGCGCGCAATACCGATACGCTGGCATTGACCACCAGAAAATTCATGCGGATAGCGGTTAATCAAGTTCGGTAAAAGCCCGACTTTCAACATCATAGCTTGCACTTTTTCTTTCACTTCAGCAGCACTTAAGTGCGGTTGGTAGATTTTCAATGGTTCTGCAATGATTTCGCCAATGTTCATTCGCGGATTAAGAGAGGCGAGTGGATCTTGGAAAATCATTTGAATATCTTTACGAGTATCTTTCCATTGTTTAGCTGATTGTTTTCGTAAATTTTTACCAAGCCACAAGATTTCCCCTTCACTCGCTTCGACTAAGCCGATGATAGCACGTGCAAGCGTGGATTTACCACAACCCGATTCACCTACTACACCGAGGGTTTCACCTTCATAAAGCTTAAAGGAAACATCCTTTACCGCTTTTAAGGTTTGTGGTTTGGCGAAGAAAAGGGATTTATCATTTTTAATTTTAAAACTAACGCCTAAGTGATTGACTTCAAGGAGTAATTCTTTGTTATTTGAAACTGTCATAGGGTAAATTTCTCCACGGGTAACCAACAATTGCGTAACTGACCTTCATTAAATGCGGTCAGTTTTGGCGCAGTTTGGCATTGTTCGGTAGCAAATTGGCAACGAGGTGAGAATGGACAACCTTTTGGCAAATGCAATAAATTCGGTGGATTACCTGGAATAGTCACCAAGTGCTCTTCATTGCCATCTAAGCGAGGAATCGCATCCATTAAACCAATAGAATAAGGATGGGTTGGATGATAGAAAATTTGCTCTGCTGTGCCGTATTCCATGGTTCGTCCGGCATACATCACCATCACTTGATCGCAAATACCCGCCACTACACCAAGATCATGGGTAATCATAATAATCGCGGTATTAAATTCACGTTTTAACTCATTTAACAAGGTCATGATTTGCGCTTGAACGGTCACATCCAAAGCAGTGGTGGGCTCATCAGCAATCAGTAGTTTTGGACGACATAATAAGGCCATTGCAATCATAACCCGTTGACGCATACCGCCTGAAAATTCGTGCGGATACATGCCCATGCGTTTTTTAGCTTCCGGCATTTTGACCGCATCCAGCATTTTCACCGACTCAGCAAAGGCAGTTTGTTTATCATAGCCTTTGTGCAACTGCAGCACTTCCATAAGCTGCTCACCGATTTTCATGTAAGGGTTGAGAGACGTCATCGGATCTTGGAAAATCATGGAAATTTGCTCGGCACGGATTTTATTCAATTCAGCCTTCGGTAAATTAACCAATTCTTTACCTTCAAAGATGGCGGAACCTTCCACTGTACCATTGGCCGCCAATAAGCCCATTAAAGCAAAGGCAGTTTGTGATTTGCCTGAACCACTTTCACCCACGATGCCTAGCGTGCTTCCCGCATTAAGCGTGAAGTTTAAATCATTCACTGCAGTGACGGTACCATCGGGTGTTTTGAAGCGAACGTAGAGATTTTTTACATCTAATAAAGGATTCATGATTCGCTCCTATCTATCTTTTGGATCGAGCGCATCACGCAACCCGTCACCGATAAAGTTAAAACAAAACAGTGTGAGACAAAGGAAAAATGCCGGGAAAATTAATAGCCAAGGCGAGACTTCCATTTGTGCTGCTCCATCACTTAATAGTGCACCCCAGCTACTCATCGGCTCTTGTGTTCCTAAGCCTAAGAAACTTAAGAATGATTCGAAAAGAATAAGTCCAGGTACTTCAAGTGAGGCATATACTGCTACTAAGCCCAATACATTTGGAATAATATGTTTGAAAATGATTTGGCGACGTGACACGCCACAAACGATGGCGGCTTCGACGAATTCTTTATTTTTCAAACTAAGGGTTTGACCACGTACGATACGTGCAAGACCAAGCCAAGCAATGGCACCAATTGCGATAAAAATTAAGAAAATGTTTTGGCCAAAAAGGGTCACTAATAAAATGACGAAGAACATAAATGGAAATGAGCTAAGAATTTCCAAAAAGCGCATCATCAACATATCCGTTTTACCACCTACATAGCCGGAAATCGCACCATAAATTGTGCCGATAGTGACGGAAATGAAAGCACCCGCGATACCGACCAATAATGAAATCCGTCCACCGATAGCGGTACGCACCAGTAAGTCTCGACCAGAAGCATCCGTACCGAAGAAGTGATAGCCTTCCATTGTTGGTGGAGAGCTCATCATATTCCAATCGGTATCTTCATAGGTAAAGGGGAAGAACCAAGGTGCTACGGTAATAAATACAATAATAAACGCTAAAATAATCAGACTGGCAACGGCCGCTTTGTTGCGGAAAAAACGGCGTTTCGCATCTTGCCAGAGACTGCGGCCTTCCAGTTGCATTTCTTCAATACGGTCAGCTACTTGTTCCACAAAATCCGCATTTTTCTGATTAATCGGCTGAGTACGATAATCTGTCATAATTTATCCTTAATAACGAATTTTTGGATCGATGATGGCGTATAAAATATCCACAATCGCATTAAATAAAATGGTTAATGTGCCCACTAAAATAGTAAGACTTAAAACTAAAGAATAATCGCGGTTTAATGCACCGTTTACAAATAATAAGCCCATGCCAGGCAAACCAAATACACTTTCGATAACCATTGAGCCAGTAATAATCCCTACGAAAGCCGGGCCTAAATAGGTAATCACGGGTAAAAGAGCAGGACGTAAAGCATGTTTTAAAATGATTCTTGAGGTTGAAAGTCCTTTTGCTTTAGCGGTACGAATAAAGTTGGAATGCAGTACTTCAATCATGGATCCGCGCATGATACGTGCAATCCCTGCAACATAAGCGATAGTTAATGAGGCAACGGGTAAAATAATGTACATTGCTGAACCGCCATTCCAACCGCCAGCAGGTAACCAACCTAAATAAATGGCGAAAATCAGCACTAAGACTGGTGCGAAGACGAAGCTTGGCATAATGACGCCAAGCATTGAGAAACTCATCAAAATATAATCCCAACGGCTATTTTGATTGAGCGCGGCAAGCGTACCCGCTGTGACACCTAATACCACTGCAAAGGCGAAAGCGACCATCCCTAATTTTAAGGAAACAGGGAAGGCTGATGCGATTAAATCATTGACCGATTGATCTTTATATTTAAAAGAGGGACCAAAATCGCCTTTGGAAAGATTTTCCAAATAAAGAAAGTATTGTTTATGTAATGGTTCATTTAAATGATACTTCGCTTCGATATTTGCCATGACTTCTGGTGGATAAGCACGTTCTGATGTGAACGGGCTACCAGGGGCGAGACGCATCAGAAAGAAGGAAAAAGTAATCAAAATAAACAGCGTTGGTAAGGCTTCCAACAGCCGTTTAAAAATAAATTTGAGCATAATAACTCCAACCAAAATGGGCGAAAAGTGCGGTCAAAAAACACGATAATTTTTAACCGCACTTAAATACGAGCAACGAATTAATGTTTAATAATATAAAGGTTGCGTAAGTAAATGTGATCTTGTGGATCTTTGCCTGAATAGCCTTTTACGTAAGGTTTCACTAAGCGTGGATTCACATAGTTAAAGATTGGCACGATACCGAAATCTTTTGCAAGAATTTCTTCGGCTTTCGCGTAGGCTTTTGCACGACCTTCCGCATCCGTTGCGACATAAGATTCAGCAATGGCTTTATCATATTCTGGGTTCGCATATTTTGCAGTGTTGTTACTCGAATTAGATAAGAAATAGTTGCCGAATGTTGTGGCTTGGTTGTAATCCGCATTCCATCCTGCACGCGCCGCATCGTAACGGCCTGCACGACGGCTATCAATGTAGGTTTTCCACTCTTGGTTTTCTAATTTCACATCAATTAAACCTTTGGTGTTGGCTTTCCACATAGATGCTGCGGCAATGGCCACCTTTTTGTGGTTTTCATTGGTGTTGTAAAGAATGCTGAATTTCAACGGATTTGCTTTGCTGTAGCCAGCTTCTTCTAAGAGTTTAATGGCTTCTTCATTACGCTGCGCCATTGGTTCTTTTGAATAAGCAGGTTGTTGAATGAGCTGACCTTCTTCGATGTAAGTCGGCGTAAATACATAGGTTGGTGTTTGACCTTGACCTAAAACTTTATCGGTGATCACATTACGGTCAAGGGATAAGTTCAAGGCTTTACGAACATTCACGTTATCAAAAGGCGCTTTCTTATTGTTTAACTCATAAGAATAGGTTGCAAGCGTACGTGTCGTGAATACTTCACCAGGCAATTCTTTTTGTAATTTCGCAAATTGTTCTGGTGGTAAGGCGTAGCTTGTCATATCTAAATCGCCTGCACGATAACGCGCCACATCAGTACTTGGGTTTTCAATCGCAAGGAATGTTGCACTGTTAATGACAGTCTCTTTATCGTTCCAGTAGAGTGGATTACGTTCAAATTCGATTTTTTCATTAATAATGTGGTTCGCCAGTTTATAGGCACCATTACCCACGTAATTTTCTTTTTTCACCCATGCATCCCCAAATTTTTCGACCACTTTTTGCGGTAATGGCAATAAGGATTGGTGAGTCGTTAAACTGACTGCATAAGGCACAGGATTGGTTGCGTGAACCACAAAGGTGTAATCATCTTTTGCTTCAACACCTAATTCAGCCGGTTTTTTCTTACCGTCAATGATGTCTTGTGCATTTTCTACTTGTAAATAACTTAAGTAACTTGCATAAGGGGCTGCTGTTGCAGGATCCACTAAACGGCGCCAAGCAAACACGAAATCGTGCGCGGTAACAGGATCACCATTTGACCATTTGGCATCTTTACGTAAATGGAATGTCCACGTTTTGAAGTCCGGCGTGTTTTCCCAGCTTTCAGCTACACCCGGTTGAAGTTTACCTTCAGAGTCTGAGGTGACGAGGCCTTCAAGTAATTGATAAGCAACGTTAGATTCAGGTACACCTTCGGTTTTTTGCGGGTCAAAACTTTGTGGTTCAGCCCCATTATTGATCACGATATGTTGTTTTTCATCTAATTGCGTTCCTTCAGGCACTATAACTGCTTGAGCAGAATAGGAAAGAGCAAGCGCAATGGCAGAGAAAAGTAGTTTGTGTTGCATTTGAGCCTCCTTGTCATTAGGCGATATTTTTATAAAGGGTCTTTCTCTTATTAGCTCAAAAATTCATGTTTGTAAAGATTTGTAAGGTAATTATTTAAAGAAAAATAACGTTTTGTGATTTGTATCTAATAAATCGCGAAAAAATTGCTAAAAGTGATGGTATGAGAGGATAAATTTAGAATGCATTGGTTTTCCCTATCGTAAATATTTTCCTGGACGAATTACCTTTTTAAAGCTAATTATGCTATCGTAAGACAGTCGAATTCAAACAAATCCATTCAAGGAGAATATAATGACAACTCAGTTAGATTCACTTCGTAGTATGACCGTCGTCGTGGCTGATACTGGCGATATTGATGCTATTAAAAAATACCAACCGCAAGATGCAACAACAAACCCATCTTTAATTTTAAGTGCTTCAGCATTACCACAATATGCCCCATTAATTGATGAAGCGATTGCTTATGCCAAAGCACAAAGTGCGGATAAAGCTCAACAATTAATTGATGCTGAAGATAAATTAGCAGTAAACATCGGTTTAGAAATTTTAAAAATTGTCCCAGGACGTATTTCAACTGAAGTGGATGCACGTCTTTCTTACGATACTCAGGCAACCGTTGAAAAAGCACGTAAACTTATCGCGCTTTATAATGCGGCAGGTATTTCAAATGATCGTATCTTGATCAAAATTGCGTCAACATGGCAAGGTATTCGTGCAGCAGAGATTCTTGAAAAAGAAGGCATTAACTGTAACTTAACCTTATTATTCTCTGAAGCACAGGCTCGTGCGTGTGCTGAAGCGGGTGTTTATTTAATTTCACCATTCGTCGGCCGTATTTTAGACTGGTACAAAGCAAATACCGATAAAAAAGAATATGCTCCGGCAGAAGACCCAGGTGTTATTTCTGTAACTAAAATTTATAACTACTACAAAGAATACGGCTATAAAACCGTGGTGATGGGCGCAAGTTTCCGTAATGTCGGTGAAATTATTGAATTAGCAGGTTGTGATCGTTTAACTATCGCACCCGCTTTACTTAAAGAATTACAAGAAAATTCAACCGCACTTGTACGTAAACTAGACTATAAAGGTGAAGTAAAAGCGAAACCTCAACCATTAACTGAAGCAGAATTCTACTGGCAACATAACAGCGATGCGATGGCTGTTGAGAAATTAGCAGAGGGAATTCGCAAGTTTGCAGTAGACCAAGAGAAATTAGAAGCAATGCTTTCAGCAAAACTTTAATTTAAAAAACATGAAAGTGCGGTTAGAAATAACCGCATTTTTTGTTTATGCAGAGAGCAAAAGTGATTTTTTGAAAACTAAAAAATACGATTTCAATAATGGCTAACAGAAAGAGCAATATTAAGGCTTAAATAAATTCTTTTGTAGTTATCTTTCAAGTTGGTTAGAATGAAGACAATTTTTTGTAATAGGAAAGTGGAATGAAAAAAGCACCTTTACTTGCGGTAGGCTTAATGGCAACGACTATTTTAACAGGTTGTGCAACCAAAGCTGATGGTGAACGCAATGATAAATTAGAAGGTTTTAACCGTACGATGTTTGATTTTAACTATAAAGTCATGGATCGCTATGTGTTGGAACCAGCAGCAAAAGGCTGGCGTGATTACGTGCCGACACCGGTCACAAAAGGTTTATCCAATGTGGCAAACAACTTGGATGAGCCAGTGAGCTTTGTTAACCGTTTATTAGAAGGTGAACCGAAAAAAGCCTTTGTTCACTTTAACCGTTTTTGGATTAACTCAACCTTTGGTATCGGTGGCTTATTTGACTTTGCAAGTGCAAGCAAGGAATTACAAGTTTACGATCAACGTAGCTTTGGTGAAACATTGGGCACCTATGGTGTAGATGCAGGCGCTTATATTGTATTGCCAATTTATAATGCGACGACACCTCGTCAATTAACGGGGGCAGTAGTCGATGCAGCTTATACCTATCCGTTCTGGAATTGGGTAGGCGGTCCGTGGTCACTTGTAAAATATGGTGTGCAAGCGGTAGATAAACGCTCGAAAACATTGGATCAAACCGAGTTGCTAAATCAAGCACAAGATCCTTATGTTACTTTCCGCGAAGCTTATTATCAGAATTTAGAATTTAAAGTAAATGATGGCAAAGTGAAAGAAGGTTCACAGAAAGAACTCTCTGATGATGTATTAAAAGAGATTGATTAAGAATACTCATATAAGTATTAAGACACTTATATGTTAGGATAGCAAGCGTGTTTATACGTCAAGATTAAAGGAGAATATCATGACTAAAATCATTCATACAGAAAAAGCCCCAGCAGCAATCGGCCCTTATGTTCAAGCGGTAGATTTAGGTAATTTGGTTTTAACATCAGGTCAAATTCCGGTTAATCCAGCAACGGGTGAAGTGCCGAAAGATATTGTGGCACAAGCTCGTCAATCTTTAGAGAATGTGAAAGCGATTATTGAACAAGCGGGTTTGACCGTAGGTGATATTGTGAAAACTACTGTGTTTGTGAAAGATCTGAATGATTTTGCAGCAGTAAATGCAGAGTACGAGAAGTTCTTTAAAGAAAATAATCATCCTAACTTCCCTGCACGTTCTTGTGTAGAAGTCGCTCGATTACCAAAAGATGTAGGTGTGGAAATCGAAGCAATTGCTGTAAGAAAATAATAGTAAAGTGTGGTTAAAATCTGCAGATTTTTTCTACAATAGACTTTACAAGAGCGAGATTAATCACTATAATCTCGCTCCTAAATTACGCTTAGCGTAAAATTTCTGGTTGGTGCTTGACCTATTCAAGCCCCGTCCAAGACCGTAGGGAATGGTTAGCAATAATCGTCTTAATAATCCTACGTAGATGGTGAACAGAATAAGAATATTTCTTGCTTCTGGGCACCGAAGTCGTCCTAGTCTGAAAGATAACTCTTTCGATGAGGTAAATTAATTCCGAGAAATCGGAGTGTATTCAGGAGCTAAAAGCCAATGGCATTAAATCTTCAAGACAAACAAGCAATTGTTGCTGAAGTAAATGAAGCAGCCAAAGGTGCACTTTCAGCAGTAATCGCGGATTCTCGCGGTGTAACTGTTGATAAAATGACTGAATTACGTAAAGCAGCTCGTGAAGCTGGTGTAACAATGCGCGTTGTTCGTAATACTTTATTACGTCGTGCGGTTGAAGGCACTGATTTCGAATGCTTACAAGATACGTTTGTAGGTCCAACACTTATCGCATTCTCTAATGAACACCCAGGTGCAGCAGCACGTTTGTTCAAAGATTTTGCTAAAGCAAACGATAAGTTTGAAATTAAAGGTGCAGCCTTTGAAGGTAAGATCCAAGATGTTGAATTCTTAGCAACATTACCAACTTACGAAGAAGCAATTGCACGTTTAATGGGCACAATGAAAGAAGCTGCGGCAGGCAAACTTGTTCGCACTTTTGCGGCATTACGCGACAAATTACAAGAAGCAGCTTAATCATTAAGCGTTTCTTACTTCATTTAACTTTATTAATTTTAGGAATTGATTGTTATGTCATTAACTAACGAACAAATCATTGAAGCGATTGCTTCTAAATCTGTAACTGAAATCGTTGAATTAATCGCAGCGATGGAAGAAAAATTCGGCGTTTCTGCAGCAGCAGTAGCAGCAGCTCCAGCAGCTGGCGGCGCAGCAGCAGCGGCAGAAGAAAAAACTGAATTCGACGTAGTTCTTGCTGAAGCTGGTGCTAACAAAGTAGCAGTTATCAAAGCAGTACGTGGTGCAACTGGTTTAGGCTTAAAAGAAGCTAAAGACTTAGTTGAATCTGCTCCAGCTAACTTAAAAGAAGGCATTTCTAAAGAAGAAGCTGAAGCACTTAAGAAAGAATTAGAAGAAGCTGGTGCAAAAGTAGAAATCAAATAATTTTTGATTTACTTATGTCCTGTTTCTCAGGCTTAATGGCTGGTGGTTTACCATCAGCCATTTTGTGCTATCAAAAACAGCACAAAAAACAGATAGGCATTTTCCGTTTAATGGTATCTGTTTCCACTTAAATTAATCAGACGTTTTAATTTAAGTAGCCCACTACAGAAGTAAGGTTCAGAGTGCGGTATCCGAAACGGCGTCAATCTCCGATATAAATAAAAGCGTCAATCAATTTGACCGCACTTTTTTATATCAACTCGGTCTCACTAAAATTTACAGAGGAAAACCAATAATGGGTTACTCCTATACTGAGAAAAAACGAATTCGTAAAGACTTCGGCAAACGTCCGCAAGTTTTAAATGTACCTTATTTATTAACCATCCAATTAGATTCTTTTGATAAATTCATTCAAAAAGATCCTGAAGGTCAACAAGGCTTAGAAGCTGCATTCCGTTCTGTTTTCCCAATCGTAAGCAATAACGGTTATACAGAATTACAATATGTTGATTACCGTTTAGAAGAGCCAGAATTTGATGTGCGTGAATGCCAAATTCGTGGTTCAACTTATGCAGCAGGTTTACGCGTAAAATTACGTTTGGTTAGCTACGATAAAGAATCTTCATCACGCGCAGTCAAAGACATTAAAGAAAGCGAAGTATATATGGGTGAAATCCCATTAATGACTGACAACGGTACCTTTGTCATTAATGGTACTGAGCGTGTTATCGTTTCACAATTACACCGTAGCCCGGGCGTATTCTTTGATTCTGACAAAGGTAAAACACACTCTTCAGGTAAAGTGCTTTATAACGCACGCATTATCCCTTACCGTGGTTCTTGGTTAGATTTCGAATTTGATCCAAAAGATAACTTATATGCACGTATTGACCGCCGTCGTAAATTACCGGCAACCATTATTTTACGTGCGTTAGGTTACACCGTTGAAGAAATCTTAAACTTATTCTTCGATAAAGTAACTTTCGAGATTGCTGGCAATAAATTACTCATGACATTAGTGCCAGAACGTTTACGTGGTGAAACGGCGACGTTTGATATCGAAGCAAATGGTAAAGTCTATGTAGAACGCGGTCGTCGTATCACTGCTCGTCACATCAAAGCATTAGAAAAAGATAATGTGACACAAGTTGAAGTGCCAACTGAATATATCGCAGGCAAAGTAGCAGCGAAAGATTACGTTGATCTTGAATCAGGTGAAATTATTTGCCCAGCAAATGGCGAGATTTCTTTAGAAGTGTTAGCGAAATTATCGCAAGCAGGCTATAAAGTGATCGAAACATTATTCACTAATGACTTAGATTACGGTCCGTATATTTCTGAAACATTACGTGTTGATCCAACTTACGATCGTGTAAGTGCATTATATGAAATCTATCGTATGATGCGTCCAGGTGAACCACCTACACCAGAATCTTCAGAAGCGTTATTCCATAATTTATTCTTCTCTGCAGAACGTTATGATTTATCTGCAGTAGGTCGTATGAAGTTTAATCGCTCATTAGGTATTCCTGAAGGCGAGGGTACGGGTATTTTAAGTAACGACGATATCATTCGAGTGATGAAAAAACTCATCGACATCCGTAATGGTCGTGGTGAAGTGGATGATATCGACCACTTGGGTAACCGTCGTATTCGTTCTGTGGGTGAAATGGCAGAAAATCAATTCCGTATTGGTTTAGTTCGTGTAGAAAGAGCAGTTAAAGAGCGTTTATCTTTAGGCGATTTAGATGCAATCACACCACAAGACTTAATTAATCCAAAACCAATTTCTGCGGCAGTAAAAGAATTCTTTGGTTCTTCACAACTTTCGCAATTCATGGACCAAAACAACCCATTATCAGAAGTAACACACAAACGTCGTATTTCTGCATTAGGTCCAGGTGGTTTAACGCGTGAACGTGCTGGCTTTGAGGTGCGTGACGTACATAACACTCACTATGGTCGTTTATGTCCAATCGAAACCCCTGAAGGTCCAAACATCGGTTTGATCAACTCACTTTCTGCGTTTGCTCGTACTAACGATTATGGTTTCTTAGAAACGCCATATCGTAAAGTGGTTGATGGTCAAGTAACCGAAGAAATCGAATATTTATCTGCAATTGATGAAGCAAACTACATCATTGCACAGGCGAACTCAAACCTTGATGAGAACAATCGCTTTACAGATGCATTCGTTACTGCACGTGGTGAACGTGGTGAATCAGGTCTTTATAAACCAGAAGAAATTCACTATATGGACGTTTCAACCCAACAAGTTGTATCTGTGGCAGCAGCGTTAATTCCATTCTTAGAGCATGACGATGCGAACCGTGCCTTAATGGGTGCGAACATGCAACGTCAAGCGGTTCCTACTTTACGTGCTGATAAGCCGTTAGTGGGTACAGGTATGGAAAAACCAATCGCACTTGACTCAGGTGTGGCGGTTGTAGCGAAACGTGGTGGTATAGTTCAATATGTTGATGCTTCTCGTATCGTTATTAAAGTAAATGAAGACGAAACTGTAGCAGGCGAAGCGGGTATTGATATTTATAACTTAATTAAATACACCCGTTCTAACCAAAATACGTGTATCAACCAAATTCCTTGTGTGAATTTAGGCGATCCAATTAACCGTGGTGAAGTGTTAGCAGATGGTCCTTCAACAGACTTAGGTGAATTAGCATTAGGTCAAAATATCCGTGTGGCGTTCATGCCTTGGAACGGTTATAACTTCGAAGACTCAATGTTAGTTTCCGAGCGTGTTGTACAACAAGACCGCTTCACGACAATCCACATTCAAGAATTATCTTGTGTGGCGCGTGATACTAAATTAGGTTCTGAAGAAATCACTGCGGATATTCCAAACGTAGGTGAATCTGCATTAAGCAAATTGGATGAATCTGGTATCGTGTATGTGGGGGCTGAAGTAAAAGGTGGCGACATCTTAGTCGGTAAAGTCACCCCTAAAGGCGAAACTCAATTAACACCAGAAGAAAAATTGTTACGTGCAATCTTCGGTGAAAAAGCATCTGATGTGAAAGACTCTTCATTACGTGTACCAAATAGCGTAAGCGGTACTGTAATTGACGTTCAAGTCTTCACCCGTGATGGCGTAGAAAAAGACAAACGTGCATTAGAAATTGAAGAAATGCAGTTAAAACAAGCTAAGAAAGACCTTTCTGATGAATTAGAAATCTTAGAAGCTGGCTTGTTTGCTCGTGTACGTAATGTTCTTATCGCTGGCGGTATTGATGCGGCTCAATTAGATAAAATGGATCGCACCAAATGGTTAGAACAAACCATTTCTGATGAAGAAAAACAAAACCAATTAGAACAGCTTGCTGAGCAATATGAAGAATTACGTAAAGAGTTTGAACACAAACTTGAAGTACAACGTAAGAAAATCATTAAAGGCGATGACCTTGCACCAGGCGTGTTAAAAGTGGTTAAAGTTTACCTTGCGGTGAAACGTCACATCCAACCGGGTGATAAAATGGCGGGTCGTCACGGTAACAAAGGTGTTATCTCAAAAATCAACCCTGTGGAAGATATGCCATACGATGAAAACGGTCAACCAGTTGAAATCGTATTGAACCCACTGGGCGTACCGTCTCGTATGAACATCGGTCAGATCTTAGAAACCCACTTAGGCTTAGCGGCGAAAGGTATTGGTGATCAAATCAATGCGATGATCAAACAAAAACAAGACGTTGAGAAACTTCGTGGCTATATGCAAAAAGCATACGATTTAGGTCATGGCGCACAAAAAGTTGATTTAAGCACCTTTAGCGATGACGAAATCATGCGTTTAGCGGAAAACCTACGTAAAGGTTTACCGGTAGCAACACCAGTGTTTGATGGTGCTGATGAGCAAGAAATCAAAGAAATGTTGAAACTTGGTGGCTTACCAACTTCAGGTCAGATCACATTATACGATGGCCGTACAGGTGAGAAATTCGAGCGTCCAGTAACTGTAGGTTATATGTACATGCTCAAATTGAACCACTTAGTTGATGACAAAATGCATGCTCGTTCAACTGGTTCTTATAGTCTTGTTACTCAACAACCACTTGGTGGTAAAGCACAATTCGGTGGTCAACGTTTCGGTGAGATGGAGGTATGGGCACTTGAAGCATATGGTGCTGCTTACACCTTACAAGAAATGTTAACCGTGAAATCCGATGATGTGAACGGCCGTACGAAGATGTATAAAAACATCGTTGGCGGTAACCAACAAATGGATCCGGGTACACCGGAATCTTTCAACGTAATTATGAAAGAAATCCGTTCACTTGGTTTGAATATCGAGTTAGACGAAGAGTAATCGACAAACCTGTCTTCCTCTGTTCGCAGGGGAAGCAAAAGGAAGAAATCGCCGAAGTGCGGTTAAAAAACAAAAGATTTTTGACCGCACTTTGAAACCCTTAACTCCGACAGGAGACTATTTGTGAAAGACTTAGTTAAGTTTTTAAAAGCACAATCAAAAACGAGTGAAGATTTTGATGTGATTAAAATTGGGTTAGCTTCTCCAGACATGATCCGTTCTTGGTCATTTGGTGAGGTTAAAAAACCTGAAACAATCAACTATCGTACGTTCAAACCTGAGCGTGACGGTCTTTTCTGTGCACGTATTTTCGGGCCAGTAAAAGATTACGAATGTTTATGTGGTAAATATAAACGCTTAAAACACCGTGGTGTGATTTGTGAAAAATGTGGTGTTGAAGTAACACAAACTAAAGTGCGTCGTGAACGTATGGGCCACATTGAATTGGCTTGTCCAGTTGCACACATTTGGTTCTTAAAATCACTTCCGTCCCGTATCGGTTTATTACTTGATATGCCATTACGTGATATTGAACGTGTGCTTTATTTTGAAATGTACATCGTGACCGAACCGGGTATGACCGATTTGGAGCGTGGACAGTTATTAACTGAAGAACAATTCCTTGATGCTGAAGACCGTTGGCAAGATGAATTCGAAGCGAAAATGGGTGCTGAAGCAATTCAAGATTTACTTAAAGGTATTGATCTTGAAGTGGAATGTGAAAAATTACGTGAAGAGTTACAAGAAACTAACTCTGAAACAAAACGTAAAAAAATCACTAAACGCTTAAAATTATTAGAAGCGTTCCAACAGTCTGGTAATAAACCAGAGTGGATGGTGATGACTGTATTACCAGTACTTCCACCAGATTTACGTCCATTAGTACCATTAGATGGTGGTCGTTTTGCGACTTCTGACTTAAACGATTTATATCGTCGCGTGATCAACCGTAACAACCGTTTAAAACGTTTATTAGATTTAATCGCACCAGATATTATCGTGCGCAACGAAAAACGTATGTTACAAGAATCTGTTGATGCGTTATTAGATAATGGTCGTCGTGGTCGTGCGATTACGGGTTCTAACCGTCGTCCATTGAAATCACTTGCGGATATGATCAAAGGTAAACAAGGTCGTTTCCGTCAAAACTTATTAGGTAAACGTGTTGACTATTCAGGCCGTTCTGTAATCACTGTAGGTCCATACTTGCACTTACACCAATGTGGTTTACCGAAGAAAATGGCATTGGAATTATTCCGTCCGTTTATCTACGCAAAATTAGAAAGCCGTGGTTATGCAACTACAATCAAAGCGGCTAAGAAAATGGTTGAGCGTGAAGACGCGATCGTTTGGGATATCTTGGCAGAAGTTATTCGTGAGCACCCAATTCTATTGAACCGTGCACCGACACTTCACCGTTTAGGTATCCAAGCGTTCGAACCACTTCTAATCGAAGGTAAAGCAATCCAGTTACACCCGCTCGTTTGTGCGGCGTTCAACGCGGACTTCGATGGTGACCAAATGGCGGTTCACGTACCATTAACACTTGAAGCTCAGTTAGAAGCGCGTGCGTTAATGATGTCAACCAACAACGTACTTTCACCAGCAAACGGTGATCCAATTATTGTTCCATCACAAGACGTGGTGTTGGGTCTTTACTATATGACCCGTGAAAAAGTAAACGGTAAAGGCGAAGGCATGTTATTGCAAGATCCGCGCGAAGCTGAAAAAGCGTATCGTACAGGTGAAGCAGAGTTACATTCTCGCGTTAAAGTACGTATTACTGAATATGTGAAAAATGAAGCTGGCGAATTAGAAGAGAAAACCACATTAACCGATACCACTATCGGTCGTGCAATCTTATGGATGATCGCGCCAAAAGGTATGCCTTATTCATTGTTCAACCAAACATTAGGTAAAAAAGCAATTTCTAAACTCATCAACGAAGCGTATCGTCGTTTAGGTTTGAAAGAAGCGGTAATGTTTGCTGACCATATTATGTATACCGGTTTTGCTTATGCTGCACGTTCAGGTTCTTCTGTGGGTATCGACGATATGGTTATCCCAGAGAAAAAATACGAAATTATTTCTGCAGCGGAAGAAGAAGTGGCAGAAATTCAAGAACAGTTCCAATCTGGTCTTGTAACAGCTGGCGAACGTTATAACAAAGTCATCGATATTTGGGCTGCGGCGAATGAGCGCGTAGCTAAGGCGATGATGGAAAACTTATCTCAGGAAGAAGTAATCAACCGTGAAGGTAACCCTGAGAAACAAGCTTCTTTCAACAGTATCTTTATGATGGCTGACTCTGGTGCGCGTGGTTCTGCAGCTCAGATTCGTCAGTTAGCAGGTATGCGTGGTTTGATGGCGCGTCCAGATGGCTCGATCATCGAAACTCCAATTACAGCGAACTTCCGTGAAGGTTTGAACGTACTTCAGTACTTTATTTCAACCCACGGTGCACGTAAAGGTTTGGCGGATACCGCATTAAAAACCGCAAACTCTGGTTACTTAACTCGTCGTTTAGTTGACGTAGCACAAGACTTAGTGATCGTTGAAGATGACTGTGGTACGCACGAAGGCTTAGTCATGACTCCATTAATCGAAGGTGGCGATGAGAAAGTTCCACTTCGCGAATTAGTGTTAGGTCGTGTTGTAGCTGAAGATGTGTATAAACCAGGTACAGAAGAAGTCTTAATTGCACGTAACACTTTATTGGATGAAAAACTTTGTGATGTGTTAGATGCAAACTCAGTGGACAGCGTAAAAGTACGTTCTGTTGTAACTTGTGATACTGACTTCGGTGTATGTGCGAAATGTTACGGTCGTGACTTAGCGCGTGGTCACCTCATCAACCAAGGTGAAGCAGTGGGTGTTATCGCTGCTCAATCTATCGGTGAGCCAGGTACACAGTTAACCATGCGTACGTTCCACATCGGTGGTGCGGCTTCTGCAGCAGCGAAAGAATCTAGCGTACAAATCAAAAACAACGGTACTTTACACCTTACTAATGCGAAATTCGTTGTTAATGACGAAGGTAAATTAGTTTTAACTTCTCGTAATACTGAATTAACGGTGACTGATGCATTTGGTCGTACGAAAGAACACTATAAAGTGCCTTACGGTACTGTATTAAATAAAGCAGACGGTCAAGAAGTATTAGCAGGTGAAACAGTGGCAAACTGGGATCCACATACCATGCCAGTTGTATCTGAAGTATCAGGTTTTGTGAAATTCATCGATATCGTGGACGGTTTAACTGTAACTCGTCAAACGGATGAATTAACCGGTCTTTCTTCTATCGTCGTACAAGACGTGGGTGAACGTGCAACAGCAGGTAAAGATTTACGTCCAACCATCAAATTAGTTGATGCAAAAGGTAACGATATCTTCTTACCTGAAACTGACGTTATTGCACAATACTTCTTACCAGGTAAAGCAATCGTAAGTTTAGATGACGGTGCGGAAGTGAAAGTGGGTGAACCACTTGCACGTATTCCACAAGAATCTGTGGGTACTAAAGATATTACCGGTGGTCTTCCACGCGTTGCTGATTTATTCGAAGCACGTAAACCGAAAGAGCCTGCTATCTTGGCAGAAATTTCAGGTATCGTGTCCTTCGGTAAAGAAACCAAAGGTAAACGCCGCTTGCTAATCACCCCAACTGAAGGTGAAATCTACGAAGAGATGATTCCAAAATGGCGTCAGCTCAACGTATTTGAAGGTGAGATGGTTGAACGTGGTGACGTGATTTCTGATGGTGCAGAGACTCCACACGATATCTTACGTTTACGCGGTGTTCGTGCTGTAACTGAATATATCGTGAACGAAGTGCAAGAAGTTTACCGCTTACAAGGGGTAAAAATTAACGATAAGCACATCGAAGTTATCGTACGTCAAATGTTACGTAAAGCAGTCATCACGAAAGCTTATGACAGCGAATTCCTCGAAGGGGAACAAGTTGAAGTGGCTCGCGTGAAAATTGTGAACCGTAAACGTGAAGCGGAAGGTAAACCACCAGTTGAATTCGAACGTGAATTACTTGGTATTACCAAAGCGTCATTGGCGACAGAATCCTTCATTTCTGCAGCATCGTTCCAAGAAACTACTCGCGTGCTTACTGAAGCAGCGGTGGCTGGTAAACGTGATGAATTACGCGGCTTGAAAGAGAACGTAATCGTAGGTCGTTTAATCCCTGCGGGTACGGGTTTTGCGTACCACCAAGGTCGTCACAAAAAACGTATTGTAGACGATGTTGTGATTAAATTGTCTGAAGACGATGAAGCAGCAATTGCTGATGAATTCGTGATGACAGCAGATGATGCAACAACTAACTTAGCAGAAATGCTTAATATGGCAGATGATGCAGAGTAATCGCTAATCAATAAAAAGAAAACCCGAGTTTAGGCTCGGGTTTTTTATTATCTTAATACAGGAAGTGCGGTCAGTTTTTGATAAATTTTTCTTTTGGAAAAGTATCGTAAAAATAACCGCACTTTTTTTCATCAATAAAAAAGCCACCTTAATCGGTGGCTTTGAAATATTTTGCTTAAACTAAGATTACCAGCCTTTTACAACACCATCTTTAAAGTGTTTTTTCGCTTCTTGGTAAACTTCTTCAGTTTGGTATGCTTTGACGAAATCTTGGATCGCTTTGCTGTTTTTGTTGTCAGTACGAGCAACGATAATGTTTACGTATGGAGAATCTTTATCTTCTACGAATACACCGTTATCTTGTGCATTTAAGCCAACTTGACCTGCATAAGTGTTATTTACAACCGCAAGATCAACATCATCTAATGCACGAGCTGCAACAGAGGTATCCACTTCAGAAATTTTTAAGTTTTTCGGATTTTCAACGATATCTGCAACAGTTGAAAGAAGATCGCTAGAATTTTTAAGTTTGATTAAACCTTGTTTCTCAAGGAGGATTAATGCACGACCACGGTTTGATGGGTCATTTGGTACAACAACTTTTGCGCCATCTTTTAATTCATTTACATTTTTGATGGTTTTAGAATAACCAGCTAGTGGGTAAACAAAGGTGTTACCAACGATCACTAAGTTATTTAAGTTTTTCGCTTTTACATCCTCATCTAAGTAAGGCTTATGTTGCATTGCGTTAGCATCTAAATCACCCTTAGATACAGCAGTATTTGGTAATGCATAATCATTGAATAAAACAAATTCAACATTTAAGTTGTATTTATCTTTTGCCACTTTTGCAGCGGTTTCGGCTACTTGGTGCTCAGGACCTGCCATTACACCAACTTTGATTGATGTTGCAGCAGGCGCAGTTGATGCAGCATCTGCTTTTTTATCTTCTTTACAACCTGTTAATACTAATGCTGATGCAATAGCGGTGATAGCAAATAAATTTTTTAATTTCATGTTTTTTCCTTGTTGTGAATAAAATGGTATAGAAAATAATTAACGGTGATCCACTCGTTTTGCGAGCGTGTCGCCTAATTTTTGACTGAGCATCACGATAATCACGATAACAATCGTTGCCGCCCAAGTTACCGATGGCATATTACGATAGACACCGTAGTTAATGGCGAGGCTTCCTAAGCCGCCACCGCCTTGCGTTCCCGCCATTGCGGTATAGCCAATTAATGTCACGAAAGTGAGCGTAATGGCATTAATGATCGTAGGTAAAGATTCAGGTAAATAGAATTTACGAATAATTTGCCAATTGGTTGCGCCCATGGCTTTTGCGGTTTCAGTCAAACCAGTCGGAATCTCAAAAAGTGCATTGCTCGTAAGACGTGCAAAAAATGGTGTTGCTGCTGCACTTAATGAAACAATCGCCGCATTAGAACCAATACTACCGCCAGGAAGTAACCAGCTTGTTAGCGGAATTAAAGCAAGTAACAAAATAATATAAGGAATTGAACGTCCGATATTAATAATGACATTTAAAAATGCATTGAGTTTTTTGTTTTCTAAAATCGCCCCTTTATTAGTTAAAAAGGTTAAAAAACCCAATGGTAAGCCTAATAAAGCCGCAATTAATGTCGATAATACTGACATATAAACCGTTTCAATGGTCGATACCGTTAATAAACTTGCAAAATTATCGGGAAATTGTTGGCTAAATGTTGCCCATAAATCATTGAACATAGCCTAGCACCTCTACTCGAACGTTATTTTCCATTAAATAAACTTTGGCTTGCGTAATCGCATCTTCATCACCTTCAACTTCTGCAATCGTAAAACCAAATTTAACGCCACCGGCATAATCAATTTGTGAGGTTAAAATACTGAGCTCTACACCAAACTTTTTCGATGCTTGAGAAAGTAATGGCGCATCAACGGAGCGACCAGTAAATTCAAATTTTATGATTGGATATGATTTAGCATGTTTTGGTGTATCAGATAAATTTTCTAAATATTCTTCCGGCAACGTAATGTGGAAAGTCGAACTGATAAATTCTTGGGCTAATTCTGTTTTCGGATTAGAGAAAATTTCACTAACTGTGCCTTGTTCAATCAGGCGACCTTTATCAATTACTGCAACTTGATCGCAGATGCGTTTAACTACTTCCATTTCATGGGTGATAAGAAGAATGGTGATACCTAAAGTGCGGTTGATTTCTTTTAATAATTTTAGAATGGATTGAGTTGTGGCCGGATCCAATGCGCTGGTGGCTTCATCACAAAGTAAGACTTTTGGATCGCTTGCAAGTGCACGCGCAATAGCTACACGTTGTTTTTGACCACCAGAGAGATTAGCAGGATACACATTATGTTTATCACTTAATCCTACAAGTACTAAAAGTGCGGTCGTTTTTTCTTGAATTTCTGCTTTCGATTTATTTTCTAATTCAAGTGGTAACGCTACGTTTTCGAAAACGGTCCGAGAGGTCAACAAATTAAAATGTTGGAAAATCATGCCGATTTGGCGGCGTCTTTTCACTAATTCTGCTTCAGAAAGCTGAGTCAGATCCACATCATCGATGAGCACAGCACCGTGAGTCGGTCTTTCTAATAGGTTTACACAACGGATAAGTGTACTTTTACCTGCACCAGAGGCACCAATGACACCACAAATCTGACCTTTTGGCACATGTAATGAAACATTATCAAGTGCGGTCAGTTTTTTATCTGGAAGTGTAAAAATCTTCGTAATGTTATTTAGCTTAATCATATAAGCCCTTGTTCTCAGTTAATATTTGAATTCCATTTGTATTCTAGACGTCTAGAATGCTGTGTCAATATCTTAGGAGATCTTTTTTAGACAGATCGGTTATGACTTATTATTGCTTATATTAAGGATAAAAGGGATAATTTTGTACCAAGAAAAAGAGAAATGAGAAAATATATGAAGAAAGCTGTTTTTTTAGATCGTGATGGCACTTTAAATATCGACCATGGTTATGTCCATAAAATTGATGATTTCCAATTTATTGAAGGCAGTATTGATGCATTAAAAGAATTGAAGGAAATGGGATACCTTTTAGTTTTAGTGACCAATCAATCGGGTATCGCACGTGGATATTTTTCAGAAGATCAGTTTTTACAACTTACAGAATGGATGGATTGGTCGTTAGCTGATCGTGGTGTAGATTTAGATGGTATCTACTATTGCCCTCATCATCCGGAAGGGAAAGGTGAATATAAGGAAGACTGTGCATGTAGAAAGCCGAAATCAGGCATGTTATTAGAGGCAATTAAAGCGCTGAAAATCGATCCTGCACAATCTATTATGATTGGTGATAAGATTGAAGATCTTAAAGCGGGCATCGGCGCAAAAGTGAAAACAAATATTTTAGTACGAACAGGCAAACCTATTACAGAAGAGGGAGAGAACCTAGCTGATTATGTTTTGGATTCTATTGCAGATTTACCAAGAATAGCAAAACGATTAATTAAGTAACAAAAATGATCTATTTTTTGTGCGAATAGGCGAAAAGATCTTCAACCAATAAAAAATTTACATTTTTTTACAAAAAGATCTTGCAAAGGCATCTGAAATGCCTATAATACGCCCCACACAACGACGCGCTGTTGTGAATCTTAAGAAAAACCAGTGCGTCGTTATTTTTTGCTCTTTAACAATATATCAGACAATCTGTGTGGGCACTTGTTGATTGACTTGTTTTAAAAATATTTTTTAATT
>PPYE01584812.1_pt1 | contig 97669 bp, 85 predicted proteins | sample 1559881 | NCBI WGS metagenome assembly PPYE01 (sample SAMN08240022, study PRJNA423297) | Human gut metagenome, whole genome shotgun sequencing project.
GGTGGGTCGTGGGCGACTCGAACGCCCGACCAATTGATTAAAAGTCAACTGCTCTACCGACTGAGCTAACGACCCATTTCATAAAATGGTATGTAAATTCGAAAATGGTGGGTCGTGGGCGACTCGAACGCCCGACCAATTGATTAAAAGTCAACTGCTCTACCGACTGAGCTAACGACCCTTTTCGAACTCACCACATTCTCTGTGGCAACGGCGGGTAATAATACTGATTTAATGTTATTGTGCAACGTTTTTTTTCAAAAAAACATTCAAACGCTGAAAAAACAATCAGTTAACCCCGAAAATGTAACATTCACATTACGGGGCCAATAATTATAGTGCTGCTAACTGCTTTTGTGCTAATTTTGCACCAGCACTGTTTGGATATTGCTTAACCACTTGTTGATAAATAGCTTTCGCATTATCCTTTTGCCCTTTCTCTTGCATAATAAGCCCTATCTTATAAAAGGCCTCACTTGCTTTTTGAGATTTTGGATAATTTTTCACAACAATAGCAAAAGTACTCGCAGCCTGATCTTTATTACCTTTTAGATAATACATTTGCCCCAACCAAAATTGAGCATTTGATTGATAGCTAGACTTCGGATAACTTTTAATAAAGTTGTTTAATGCAACAATTGCCTTATCGTAATCTTTTGAATTCAATACAATATCAATTGCCGCGTTATAATCGGCTTTTTCATCACCTGTTGACGACGAACTCGTACTTGTATCAGATGTTGAAGGTACATTGCCCCCCGTTGAAGCCTCATCCGTTGTTGGTGCTGAGTTGCCACCATTTAGGCTATCTAATTGTTGATAGATATTACGTTGACGCTCTACAACTTGGTTTAACTGGTATTGATTTTCCTGAATTTGACCACGCAACATATCAATATCGCGTTGAGAATCTGCGAGTTGTTGCTGTAATTGGGTCAAAAGCTGACTATGAGCATTAGAGATACGCTCAAGTTGGGCGAGTCGTTCATCAGTAGAGCCTGAACCGATATTACTGATTGGCGCTTGGGCAATAGCGGCTACAGGAGCCGCTACGCCAACCAGTAACAACAGACTCATCAATAAAGGTCTGAAGTTACTGTTGTTCATGCCGTTCTCTTAGTAAACCAGTACTGCACGACGGTTTTTCGCATAAGCGGCTTCGTCATGACCCAGTACAGCAGGTTTTTCTTTACCGTAAGATACGATTGCTAATTGATCAGCTGATACGCCTTTACCTTGCAGATACATTTTAACTGCGTTTGCACGACGTTCGCCTAACGCGATGTTGTATTCTGGAGTACCACGTTCGTCAGCATGACCTTCGATAGTAATGCGTACTGAAGGGTTAGCACGCAGGAATGCAGCGTGAGCATCTAACAGTTGAGCATATTCTGAAGTAACGTCATATTTATCAAAACCGAAGTAAACAATGTTAGTTTGTTTCAGTTGTTCTAATTGCTGACGTGCTAATTCTTCAGCAGTAGGGCCTTGCTCAGTAACAGGTACATTGTTGCTTGTATCTGTTTGATCGTCGTTTTTGTTTGAGCTACATGCTGCAACAGCAACGAGTGGTAATGCTAACATCAACCCTTTAAACACTTTGTTTAATTGCATCTCTAATTGTTCCTTTATTTGTTTGCCATACATAATTCTTATGCATCACATAAACGGAGACCAGGCAGGTGATTTAACCTGACCATCAGTCGCCGGAAGACGCGCTTTGAAACGTCCATCAGTCGATACTAGTCGCAAAATGGTTCCTAAGCCTTGAGTGGAGCTATAAATAACCATAGTGCCGTTAGGCGCGATGCTTGGCGTTTCATCCAGAAACGTATCTGTTAAATATTGAACAGCATTCGTTTCTAGATCCTGCTTAGCGATATGTTGCCTACCGCTTTCAGAACTCACCATAACTAAGAAACTACCATCAGGACTTACTGCAGGATTTTGGTTTTGTTTTCCTTCCCAAGTAATACGTTCTGGCGTTCCTCCGTTAATATTAATTTTATAAATTTGAGGACGTCCGCCTTGATCCGAAGTATAGACCAAAGTCTGTCCATCAGGCATCCAAGTCGGTTCTGTATTATTACTTCTACCGTTGGTTACCTGTGTCATATTGCCACTGGCTAAATCCATTACATAAAGATTTAGACTACCGCTTTTTGACAGTGCAAAGGCTAATTTAGAGCCATCTGGAGAAAAAGCAGGTGCACCATTATGTCGAGGGAAAGAAGCGATTTGACGCACTTCCCCCGTTGCTAATGTCTGTACAACTAAAGCAGATTGACCACTTTCAAATGTAACATATGCTAGTTTAGCACCATCAGGAGACCATGCGGGTGACATTAATGGCTGTGATGAACGATAAACGCGATCTTGATTAAATCCATCATAGTCAGATACACGTAATTCATATGGATAAGCGCCACCATTAGTCACAACGACATAAGCAATACGGGTACGGAACGCACCACGAATGCCAGTTAATTTTTCAAAGATTTCATCACTGGCGGTATGAGCAGCATATCGTAACCATTTATTGCTTATTTTATACTCACTTTGCGCTAAAACCGCTCCCGGAGAGCCAGCAACATCAACTAATTGATAGCTAACAACATATTGACCATCTGCCGAGGGCTGAACACGCCCTACAACCACTGAATCAATACCTAATGCTGTCCAGAGTGCAGGTTGAACCTCAGAAGCGGTAACGGGTTGTTGAGGCAAACGATTCATATCAATAGGGTTAAATTTACCACTATTTCGTAAATCAGCCGCAATCACTCCAGCAATATCTTCTGGCATTTGACCTGTGCCTTCCCATTTAAAAGGAACAACACCAATAGGGCGTGCAGTATTCACCCCTTGTGTAATTTCAATGCGAACTTCTGCATTAGCGAGCGTTGTAACGCATAATATCAAAAGTCCGAAAATAACATTTAATGCCTGCTTCATCATGTCTCCCTTTTATTATTGCGGTTATTGCGCAATAACGCACAGAATAGTAACAAACGCTTTTAAACAACACCATACAACACATCAATAACATTCTAAAATAGAGATAAATTAATGTATGTTTTCCTACTATCAGACAGTTTTATGGCTTAAACTCAATTGTTGGTGATTTTACTTGTTCGTAAATATCTTTCGGTGGCTTAGGCAATGTTGCCATTTTAGCCGCTTGTAATGCAACTTGGCATAAAGCCGGATCACCACCTACCGCTTTTGCACTTACTAACATACCGTCTGGTGCAATACTTATTTTAAGGTCACATTTACGACCTTTATATAAATCAGAATCAAAAAACTTCTGTTCGATGGCAACTTTTACTTGCCCAGTATAGCGATCAATGCCCGCAGCATTTGCCCCAGAGCGATTACCACCACCTTGACCTGCTGCAGAAGCCCCCGATTGTTTATCGCCTTGAGCAACTAATCCATCGAGTAGACTATCAACCGCTTTACTTTGTTGCTGTGCAGCGGCTTTCGCTTTAGCTTCCGCTGCTGCTTTGGCTTTAGCTTCTGCGGCTGCTTTCGCTTTTGCATCAGCCTCTGCTTTCGCTTTAGCATCGGCTTCAGCCTTCGCTTTTGCCTCAGCTTCTGCTTTTGCCTTCGCTTCTTCTGCTTTCTGTTTCGCTGCTAATTCTGCTTGTTTCTTCGCTTCTGCCTCTGCTTTGGCTTTCGCATCAGCTTGCTCTTTTAAAATACGATCGCGTTCAGCTTTAGCTTGTGCGGCAGCTTCTTCAGCCTGCTTTTGCTCTTCTTTCGCTTTAGCAGCGGCGGTGGCCGCTTCACGACGTTGAGCTTCTGCAGCCTCTTTTGCTTGCAAACGTTCCACTTCTAATGCTTTTAAACGTTCTTGTTCTTTAATTTGTTGTTGGCGTAGCTCTTCTTCTTGTTGCTGCGCCCGCGCTTTACGTTCTTGTTCTGCTTTTTGGACATTAGCTTGTTGCGCCTTTTGCTGATTATACTCTTGTACTACCGCATTAGGGTCAACCATAATAGCATCAATAACTTGCCCATCAGATCCACCGCCACCGCCTAAATTCCATTTCTGAGTTAACGATCCCCAGATAAGCAAAGCGATGATCAGTAAATGCAAGACAGTAGACAAGATAACTGAACCGCTCAATTTACTTCGGATTGGTTTCGTCTTCTTTCCCACGCTATTATCCAAACTTATTTCAGCCTACTAAAGAGGCTGAGTCATTAAACCGACAGACTTAACACCCGCTTGACGTAACATGTTGAGTGCTTTAATTATCTCATCATAAGGAACATCTTTAGCGCCACCAATAAGAAAGACCGCTTTCGGGTTTTTTTCTAATTGTCGTTTTGCTTCAGCCATAATCTGTTCTTGAGGTAAAAGCTCTAAAACCTCTTGTTCAACACGGATATTATATTGCCCCACTCCAGCAACTTCGACAATTACAGGCGGGTTATCACTGGTTGAAACAGTCTGTGTTTCTGTTGCTTGTGGAAGATCAACCTCAACACTTTGTGAAATAATTGGCGCTGTTGCCATAAAAATCAGCAAAAGCACCAATAACACATCAAGCAAAGGTACTATATTAATTTCTGATTTTACGCCTCGGCGGCTACTGCGACCTCGTGCCATCAGCTCTCTCCTTTTGCGTTAACTATTTCTTTTCTGCGGAGACAAAAGCTTGGCGATGTAAAATCGTCAGGAACTCTTCCATAAAGTTATCGTAACTTTGTTCCAACTTATTTACACGTTGCGTAAAGCGGTTATAAGCCATAACTGCGGGGATGGCCGCAAATAAACCAATGGCTGTTGCAATCAACGCTTCAGCAATACCGGGTGCCACCATCTGTAAAGTTGCCTGTTTAACGCTACCTAAAGCGATAAATGCATGCATAATCCCCCATACCGTACCGAATAAGCCAATATAAGGACTAATTGACCCCACCGTACCTAAAAAAGGAATATGCGTTTCTAAGGACTCTAATTCACGATTAAATGAAACACGCATTGCACGGGAAGCCCCATTAACAACGGCATCGGGTGCATGAACATTCGCTTGATGTAGTCGTGCAAACTCTTTAAAACCAGAATGAAAAATTTGTTCTGCCCCTGATAACTCGTCACGACGAGCTTGGCTTTCTTTATATAGACGAGCCAAATCAGTGCCTGACCAGAATTTATCTTCAAAATCTGCCGCTTCACGATCTGCTGCATTCAATACTTTCGTACGTTGAATAATGATCGCCCATGAGGCAATAGAAAATCCGATTAATAACAACATGATCAACTTAACTAAAAGCCCCGCTTTTAGAAAGAGATCGATAACATTCATGTCAGCCACTACTTAAACTCCGCGATAATGGACTTAGGAAGCCCTACAGGCTTCATTTTTAATGAATCAACGCAGACAACTAATACATCTGCCCTACACAGTACCACACCATCTTGATTGATAAGCTTTTGAGAAAATGTCATTGATGCACCACGTAATGTAGTAATTTCACTTTCTACTTTCAGAAGCTCATCGAGCCGTGCTGGCGCAATATAGTCAATGGTTAATTTACGCACAACAAACGCAACATGATCATACTCCCGTAAATCATGCTGATAAAAACCTTTTTCTCTGAGTAATTCTGTTCTTGCACGTTCAAAATATTTTAAATAACTGGCATGATAGACCACACCACCGGCATCAGTATCTTCGTAATAGACACGAACTGGCCAAAGAAACCGCATAATTCCGTCCTTACATTCCTTGAGTAATCCCATAAATAATTAAGCTATAGATTTGTTAACTATACTTAAGAGGTGCCTCTAAGGGAATCATAGTAACGTAAAGAATAGAAAACACCGTTTTCAGACGCCAATCATAAACTCTTCTTTGCAACACGCAATATGCTTTAGCGCCTGAATAGAAAAAATATTTTTATTAGTTCAGCATTAAAATGCTTGCTAATTAACAATTAATAGTTTAGCACTCTGATTCAAACTTTTTCCCAACCAATAAAAAAACCAGTCTTATTACTGGTTTTTTATTAAAATCAATCAATTATCTAATACAGGTGTTTCATGCAAGTAATACCACTGCCATTGACAATCTAGAGACGTGCGTCTCAAAACCACCACAGATTGACGGGTGAGAATCTTCTTATTTTCATAATGCGTTTCACGATAGCTCACCGTTGCCCAATGTTCAGATTGGTAAATAATGTTATAGCTATCTGTTTCAATCCTCAATTCTGGCCTTTTCCCTGCATTACGAGAAAACATTGCCATTACATCATCATAATTTATTTTCTTTCCTGTTATACCAATCATAGAAAACGTGTTAGCAAGTAACATTTCTATATTTTTTAATGCCTGTGTAGCAATAGGGGTTTGAGTAAAAACAGTTTCAATCTCATTATGCAACACTTGCACACTTTCTATTAATGGGTCTATTTTAATGCTCATGATTTGTTTCCTGTAAGTTTGTTTTTTGCTTTAACAATATGAAAAGAAATAGCGGAAATAATCCTATGGTTGCACAGATAAAAAATGTCGTGCTATAAGCCATTTGTGACGATACAAAAAGAGATAATGTGTTGAAGATCATTGCAACAAGTGTCGCGCCAACACTAAATACAACTTGACGATTTATATTCCAAATAACACTAGCTTGAATAAGCCTTTGTTTATCAAAGTCATAAAGGGCCGTTGTTTGTGCTGTATTTGCACCGATCCCTCCACCAATTCCCATCATTAAATAAGCCAGTATTAATAAAGGCAGATCGTTCTCTTTATTTACTAATGCTAATAATACAATACCAATACTGTGCAGAATTAAAGCGAATATAGCTAAGCGCTTCATACCCAATTTATTATAAAGTGCACCACCAACAATAATGGAAATAAATGCACCTATAGCATATAGCAGCATAAAACTGCCTGTACCCTGCCCCGAAAAATGGAGATATTGTTGTAAATAAAAAATCGCCAGAATATTTACACCAGTAAAAACACCTGGAATACAGTAATAGAGAAAAATGGAAAGTGATAAGTTTCTATTTTTTAATAAATTTAGATTAATTACCGGTGATAAACTCTGTTTATAATGACGATAATAAAGAAGAGAAAATAATGCAGCAAAAAAACTGATGACTAATGCTAATTGTGTAGAGTGATACTCACCGTAAGCAGATAATGCACATAACCCTGATACGATAATAATACTGATTAATAAGATCCCTTTAAGATCTGGTATTATATTTTCTTGTGATTTAGACTCTTTTACCCAAATAAAAGCCAAAAACGCAGTAAGTAATGAAAAAGGCACATTACTATAAAAAACCCAACGCCAAGATACAGCATCAACGATAAACCCACCTATTGTGGGAGAAATTGCAGGTGCAATAAGAGCAACAGCCATAATTAAAGTTGAGACTTTGCTTCTTTCATGCCCTTGAAAATACTGAAATGTTAGAGCTTGGCCGATGGGAATTAATAATCCACCACTAAGACCTTGAATAAAACGCCATAAAATCAGCTCAAAAAATGAGTGTGAATAGCCTACTAACGCCACAGAAGCACTAAATATCAACATCGAGCTGACCATTAATACTCTCACGCCAAAACGTTGAGATAACCAGTGACTCAATGGAATAATCAGTGTTAAACCTAAAATATAACTATTTGATACCCATGTAATGGAGACGATAGATACCTTCATATCCGCTGCAATTGCTGGTAATGCAATTGCCGACATAAAAATATTTATACAATCAATAAAAAAACCCAGTAAAAAAATAATGGCTATTTGATAACGATAAGACATAGCAATCCTCCGCCCTATAGGGTACGAAAGATTGACGAATATCGTCTATCTGACAAAATAGAACTTATTGTTTAATCAGAGTAAACAATCATGCAAAATCAAATAGACCGAATTCGTTCTTTTATCGCCGTAGTAGATACAGGCTCTTTTACACAAGCAGCAAAGTATTTACGCTTAAGTAAATCAATGGTGAGTATTCATATTAAAGCATTAGAAACGGAATTAAATGTATCTCTTCTTAATCGGAATACTCGGCGCTTCACATTAACTGAAACGGGAGAAATCCTTTATCAAGATTTTCGTCAAGTTTTAATTCAACTCGAACAAACATTAGATAAGGCACGGTTAGGACAACAAAACTTACAGGGAACTTTACGATTAACTTCAACGGCTGAATTTGGTGAACATTATATATTGCCACTTTTACATCAATTTATGTGTTTACACCCTCAACTAAAAGTGCAATATATATTCAATTCTTCTATTGATGATCTTATCAATCATAAGTTAGATTTGGCGATACGCCTTGGCGCATTAAAAGACAGTAATTATCGCTATCGCAAATTAGCAGATTACACAATCAAATTAGTGGTATCACCACATTTATTGAAAAAATATCCTATCCAAGAAATTGCAGATTTAGCGGCAGTTCCCTATCTTGCAAACAGCAATTTACGCCATAGCAAACTCAGCCAACAAGATAAAATCAATCAACTATTTTCACAATTGCACTCAATGGCACTTTTCGAAACGAATACTATTAGTGCATTAAAACAGATGGCACTCAAACAAATGGGAATGACTATATTACCAGAGTGGTACATTCAACAAGAAATAACACAGGGTGAACTTGTTAGCCCTATTCCTGAACTTACCTTATTAAATCAATCTATTAATGTCATTTTTCCACATGGTGAACATATGCCAAGAAAAACCCGTCTATTTATTGATTTTTTAAAAGAGAGAATTAATTCTATGCCCTAAAAGGTGAGGGGGAATATTGCATAACCCATATACAAGAAGTGAATGCCTTATTTTACGCCACTTACTAGAGGTTAAAATAAGGCATTTTGATTAGAAGAAGAAATAATATAGCCCTACAACTAAAATAATAATGGCGGGAATGGGATGTAATAGATATTGCGCTACGACATGTTTAGGACGATAGGCTAAGCCAAAAACTGCCCCTGCACATACAGCCCAAATCAGTAATATTCCTTGCCAAATCGCTAATGAGCTTGTATTAGCCGCGAATCGACTCGGATCCCACATAACACAAAATGCCATTGCTAGAGCCATGATTAAAACAAGAGCCCTAATTGGGCCCTTGTTAAGTAGTTGGTAACTTTTATCCAACATTATTCTTCACTTTCTGAAGTTTTTTTCGCTTCAGCGTGCTCATAAGCCAGTCCTGCGATCACCGCAATACTACAAGCGAAGAGTGTGCCGAGAAGCCATGCAAAATACCACATTCTCTATGCTCCTTAGTAAAGAGTATGATTATTGCCTTCGATAAATTTCTTATCGAGGCGACCATGCATTTTCCAGTAACACCAGATAGTGTAGAGGAGAACGATAGGTACAAAGATAATCGCGACTACTGTCATCACTTGTAAAGTGAACAGGCTTGAAGTTGCATCCCAAATTGTCAAGCTTACATCAGGGAATGTGCTTGATGGCATAATGAATGGGAACAGGGTTACACCAAACGTTAGGATAACACAAGCAATAGTCAGTGAAGTGAACAGGAATGCCCAAGCTCCTTTGTTTGCTTTAGTTGCAACAACCGCTAATAAAGGACTTAACAGACCTAATGCCGGTAAGATCCATAAAATAGGATAGTTGTTGTAGTTCGTCATCCAAGCGCCAGCTTCGTGAGAAACTGTTTTCAACAACGGAGAAGAAGGACCCGCAGTATCAACCGCACTAGTGATAATAAAGCCATCAATACCGTAGATTAACCACACGCCTGCTAATGCAAAAGCAATAAAAGTGATTAAAGAGGTAATGTAAGTTGCTTTACGAGTACGCTCATGCAGCTCACCGGTAGTACGCATTTGAAGATAGCTAGCACCCTGTGCCACAATCATCATTAAGCTAATAACACCAGCTAATAAACCATATGGGTTTAATAGGCTTAACAGGTTAATTAGTGCGTTAGTTGTACCATTATAAGATACACGTTGCATGCTATCGACTTCTAATGGAACACCTTGTAACAGGTTACCAAAAGCAACACCGATAACTAATGGTGGAACAAAGCTACCAATAAAGATACCCCAATCCCACATACCACGCCATTTTGGTGATTCTAATTTAGAACGGTAGTCAAAACCTACTGGACGGAAGAATAATGCCGCCAGTACGAAGATCATACCAAAATAGAAACCAGAAAATGCCGCAGCATATACCATTGGCCATGCAGCGAATAATGCACCACCGGCAGTGATTAACCAAACTTGGTTACCATCCCAGTGAGGTGCAACAGAGTTAATTAAAATACGGCGTTCTGTGTCATCTTTTGCAATGACGCGCAATAACACACCAACACCCATATCAAAACCATCGGTGACCGCAAAGCCGATCAGTAAGATACCAATCAGTAGCCACCAAACAAACCGCAATACTTCATAATCAAACATAGTGGACTCCTGTGTTACTTACTTTGTGCAGAAGAAGCTGTCTTCTGTTCAAAGTGATAGCGACCCGTTTTCAGACTACTTGGGCCAAGGCGACCAAATTTGAACATCAGGAACATTTCGGCAACGAGGAACAGAGTATACAGACCGCAGATAAGTCCCATAGAAACGAGAATATCAGCCTGTGTCAGTGAAGAAGTTGCTACAGCCGTAGGCAAGATTTCACCAATCGCCCATGGTTGACGTCCATATTCTGCAACAAACCAGCCCGCTTCAACAGCAATCCATGGTAATGGAATACTAAATAGCGCAGCACGCAGTAACCATTTGTAGTTACCGATACGGTTAGACAGAACAGTCCAGAAGGAGATCGCAACAACCAGTAACATCAAGAAGCCGGCCGCGACCATGATACGGAATGACCAGAAAAGTGGTGCGACGTTAGGAATAGAATCTTTTACAGCTGACTTAATTTGCTCTTCAGTTGCATCAGAAACATTTTCAGTATAACGCTTCAATAATAGACCGTAGCCTAAGTCTTTTTTAGACTCATTGAATGCAGCTCGTACGGCAGGATCAGTGTTACCTGAACGTAGTTCAGTTAACAGGTCATACGCTTTCATACCATTACGAATACGCACTTCATGCTGGCTCATCAGATCATGCAGACCTAATACCGGCGTATCAAAAGAACGTGTTGCTATAATACCCATGACATATGGAATTTGTAGAGCAAACGTGTTTTCCATTTTTTCTTGATTAGGGAATGCAATCAAGTTAAAGGAAGCTGGTGCTGGCTCTGTATGCCACTCACCTTCAATAGCAGCCAATTTGGTTTTTTGTACGTCACCCATTTCATAACCAGATTCATCACCCAGTACGATAACAGATAGTACCGCAGCGATACCAAAGGTTGCCGCAACAGCGAAAGAACGTTTTGCAAAACCGATGTCACGACCTTTGAGTAGGTAGTAAGAGCTGATACCTAAAACAAAGAATGCACCAGTACAGTAACCTGCAGCAACGGTGTGAACAAATTTCACCTGAGCAACTGGGTTTAAGACCAGATCAGCAAAACTCAACATTTCCATTCGCATGGTTTCAAAGTTGAAGTCTGCAGCAACAGGGTTTTGCATCCAACCATTTGCGACTAAGATCCACAGCGCAGAGAAGTTAGAACCAAAGGCAACTAACCAAGTTACCATTAAGTGTTGCTTCTTGCCTAAACGATCCCAACCGAAGAAGAATAATCCGACGAAAGTTGATTCTAAGAAGAATGCCATCAGACCTTCGATTGCTAAAGGCGCACCGAAGATATCACCAACGTAATGAGAGAAATATGACCAGTTAGTACCAAATTGGAACTCCATGGTCAAACCAGTTGCGACACCCAGAGCAAAGTTAATACCGAATAACTTACCCCAGAACTTTGTCATATCTTTGTAAACTTGTTTACCTGACAGGACATATATCGTTTCCATGATTGCCAGCATAAACGCCATACCGAGCGTTAATGGGACAAACAGGAAGTGATACATCGCTGTTAAGGCAAACTGTAACCGTGACAGTTCGACAATATCAAACATCTTGACTCCTTGCTCCTAGCAGGAAGACACCGACTTGCGGCAACCCGACTTTAATTAATAAATAAAGCCTCATAACTACCAGCAATAAATGCCTCTAAAAACAACAACGAATATTAAAGACCAAAAACACAATACCTTACAAATAGTACGCCTATATTTACATATAATAAATATATTTTGCGTGACCCAGATTTGAATTCTGAGCTTAGGTCAACAATACGACTTTTAGGTTAGTAACAGCATATTTGATCGTGTGCCAATTTAAGCATATTTAGAAAATTTTTCCACAATTAATAACTTGACCCACATCAAAAAAACACTTTAATGTTAACTAGTTGCGAATAAATTACCCAATAGTTACCGTAATGTTAATTTACTGTTGGTTTTATTTTTAAGTATAATTTACCTCCCATTAATTTCCATAATAAAATTAACTTTTTATTTTCATAAATACATTTAAATAGTCATATTTAGCTGTATTTCATTAATTCTAATATTAAAAACATTTTTTTTCAGGTAAAAAAGAGATATTTAAAAAAAATAATCTATTAATTAATAAGTTGAAAATAAATTTTTAATTTTTTATCTTTTTTAATTTAGTTTTATCGAGCGAACCTAAAATATAAATAAACTCTTATAATGATAATCTTTTTTTAATACAAAGTTTAATTTAGGATAAATAATGTATCTATCAGTTGAATAGAAATAACTCATGCACTCTATAGCAATCATACCTTAAGCCATAAAAATAAATAATATTTACTTACAAAACAAAAAGATACAATTTCCTCATTTTTAAATATGGGTAGCAAAATGGCATAACTGTATTGAAGAATGATTATTTGTAAGCTTTATCTCTAAAGTTTAGCTGATAGTTGATAGTTTAATGTTATTTTAGAAGGTCGTTTTTTTAGCATGGTTACTCTGCTACTCATTAAACTTCTCTTTCGAGCATTATTGTATCTATAATACATTTTTCACTATGAAACCTTCACCATACTGCAATAGGGCAAGATTGTGCCCTTCCAATAATACTAACAAATGATAATAATTGAGGGGGGGTATCTGCTAATAAGGTATCGTTAAACAATATAAATTAACTATAGTAAATCTTATACACATAGTATTAATGAATAAAAATTATACTAAAAGTATCCCTTTTTTTGCCTTCCCCTACTCTTCATATCAGTTAGGCTGAGTAAAACAAATTCCGCATTTTTTAGCAAACCAGGGCTCAGGTATTCTTGTTTAGCGCCATATTTTCGTTATTGCTGTGTTTAAACCACTATTTAACACACAAAAAATAAAATAAAAATATATTTAAAAACAATAAGATGAGATAAAATCAAACAAAAATACACGTGACTACTTGCTGATAGCACCTAAAGGCGCCATAAAATAGAACAATAAAAAATGCCAATCTCCAGTTTGATCAGAGATTGGCATGATATGTAGTTTTAACTAGAGGTAATTAACAAAAATGTTACTTATTTAATAGCGATTTAACAGCATCACCGATATCAGCTAAACTACGTACTGTTTTAACGCCAGCGGCTTCTAATGCGGCAAATTTCTCGTCAGCAGTACCTTTACCACCCGCAATAATGGCGCCAGCATGCCCCATACGCTTACCTTTAGGTGCTGTAACACCAGCAATATAGCCTACAACAGGTTTGGTAACGTGATCTTTGATATAAGCAGCTGCTTCTTCTTCTGCTGTACCACCAATTTCACCAATCATAACAATTGCTTCTGTTTGCGGATCTTCTTGGAATAGCTTCAGAATATCAATAAAGTTCGATCCCGGAATTGGGTCACCACCGATACCAACACAGGTTGATTGACCTAAACCAACGTCAGTAGTTTGTTTTACTGCTTCATAAGTTAAAGTACCTGAACGAGAGACAATACCTACTTTGCCAGGTAAGTGAATGTGACCAGGCATAATACCAATTTTGCACTCACCTGGAGTAATAACACCCGGACAGTTAGGGCCAATCATGCGAACACCAGCTTCATCTAATTTTACTTTTACAGTCAGCATATCCAGCGTAGGAATACCTTCTGTAATTGTAATAATTAGTTTAATACCTGCATCAATAGCTTCTAAAATAGAGTCTTTGCAAAATGGTGCTGGTACATAAATAACCGTCGCCGTCGCCCCCGTTGCTTCCACTGCTTCACGTACAGTATTAAATACTGGTAAGCCTAAATGTGTTGTACCACCTTTACCCGGTGTAACACCACCCACCATTTGAGTACCGTAAGCAATAGCTTGTTCGGAGTGGAAAGTTCCTTGGCTTCCAGTGAAACCTTGGCAAATAACTTTAGTGTTTTTATCGATTAAAATAGACATTATTTTGCCTCCGCTGCTGCAACAACTTGTTTAGCGGCATCCGTTAAGCTCTTAGCAGCAATAATATTTAAACCGCTATCTGCTAATTTTTTAGTGCCTAACTCTGCATTGTTTCCTTCAAGACGAACAACAACTGGTACGTTAACACCGACTTCTTCAACTGCACCAATAATACCGTCTGCAATAAGGTCACAACGTACAATGCCACCGAAAATATTGACTAATACAGCACTGACATTTTCATCTGACAAAATAATCTTAAATGCTTCTGTAACACGCTCTTTGGTTGCCCCTCCCCCAACATCAAGGAAGTTAGCAGGTTCACCGCCATGCAGTTTAACGATATCCATGGTTCCCATAGCTAAACCAGCGCCATTAACCATACAACCGATATTGCCATCGAGTGCTACATAATTTAATTCCCATTGTGCCGCTTGCGCTTCACGTGGATCTTCTTGTGATGGATCATGCATTTCACGCATTTCCGGTTGACGGAATAACGCATTACTGTCCACACCTAATTTACCATCAAGACAAATCAAATCATCATCTTTGGTGATCACCAATGGGTTGATCTCAATAAGCGCTAAATCACGCTCTAAGAAGATCGTCGCTAATCCCATAAATATTTTAGCAAATTGACTAACTTGTTTGCCTTTTAAACCGAGTTTGAAGGCTAATTCTCGTCCCTGATAAGGCATAGGTCCTGTCAGCGGATCAATAATGGCACGATGAATAAGCTCTGGCGTTTCTTCCGCCACTTTTTCAATTTCAACGCCACCTTCAGTGGAAGCCATAAAGACAACACGACGGGTACCACGGTCAACAACAGCACCAAGATAAAGTTCTTTAGCAATATCTGTTGCCGCTTCAACCAAGATTTGCGTTACTGGTTGGCCATTAGCATCTGTTTGATAAGTTACTAAACGTTTGCCTAACCATTGTTCAGCAAATGCGCGGATCTCTTCTTTTGAGTTGACGACTTTTACGCCACCCGCTTTACCACGTCCACCCGCGTGAACTTGACATTTAACAACCCAAGGGCCTTGGCCAATTTTTGATGCAGCTTCTTCTGCCTCGCGCGGCGTGGAGCAGGCGAAACCAGCAGGTGCTGGTAATCCATACCGTGAGAAAAGCTGTTTTGCCTGATACTCGTGTAAATTCATGATGTTCTATCCATAATCTTGTTGAAAGTCGGACTTTCTTATTTTTTTGACTATAAGCCAGAAAAATCTGGCTTCACGAACACACTGTACTTCTTTGATGCTTGTGTATGTTGCTGTAGAGGCAGGAGGAGCATCTCCTGCCTAAAAGCGATATTTATTACCTACACATCCAGTAATAAACGGGCAGGATCTTCTAGCATTTCTTTAACGGTCACTAAGAAACCGACAGACTCACGGCCATCAATTAAACGATGGTCATAAGAAAGTGCTAGATACATCATAGGTAGAATAACAACCTGACCATCAACTGCCATTGGGCGATCTTTAATCGCATGCATACCCAAAATAGCACTTTGTGGTGGGTTGATAATCGGTGTTGACATTAATGAGCCAAAAACACCACCGTTAGTAATAGTAAAATTACCGCCCGTTAAATCTTCAACGGTTAATTTACCATCACGACCTTTCACTGCTAATGCTTTGATATTTTTCTCAATATCCGCCATGCTCATCGCATCTGCATCACGTAATACCGGTGTTACCAGACCACGCGGTGTTGATACGGCAATACTGATATCAAAATAGTTGTGGTAAACCACATCAGTACCATCAATAGACGCATTGACTTCTGGATAACGTTTTAACGCTTCCACTACTGCTTTAATGTAGAAAGACATAAAGCCTAAACGTACACCGTGGCGTTTTTCGAATGCTTCACCATATTGCGCACGTAAATTTTTAATAGGCTGCATGTTGATTTCGTTAAACGTTGTCAACATAGCGGTAGTATTTTTCGCTTCTAATAAACGCTCTGCAACACGTTTGCGTAAACGTGTCATTGGTACACGTTTCTCACTACGATGCGATAATGGAGCTTGAGAAACTTCAGCGGTGGCCGCTGTTGCTGATTTATTATTAGCAACATGGCTTTCAATATCTTGACGAGTTAAGCGTCCACCAACACCACTGCCTTTTACATCTGCTGGATTAATATCGTGTTCAGCGACTAAACGACGTGCTGTCGGGCTAAGAGCATCATTGCTTTCTTTCGCAACAATATCTGCACTTTGACGTTGCGCAGGCGTCGTATCTTGTGCAGGTTTCACATCCGCAGGAATACCAGTGCTATCACCAAGACGAATACGTCCTAATAATTGACGTGAACCTACCGTAGCGCCTTCTTCTTCAAGAATGCTATCCAGCACCCCAGCTTCACTCGCCGGTACTTCTAACACAACTTTATCTGTTTCAATTTCAACCAGCACTTCATCGCGTTGAATGCTATCACCAGGTTTTTTATGCCAAGTTGCGACTGTCGCGTCAGCAACTGATTCAGGGAGATCCGGTACTAGAATATCTACACTACTCATTTTCTATCCTTATTTATTCAACTTTCAGTGCATCTTCAACCAGAGCTTTTTGTTGCTCCTGATGAACAGAGGTATAACCAACAGCTGGAGAAGCTGATGCAGGACGACCTGCATAACGTAATGTTGCGCCAGTAGGAATAGCATCACGGAAGTTATGCTGACTACAATACCAAGCGCCCTGATTTAGCGGTTCTTCTTGACACCAAATAAAATCTTTCACATGAGCATAAGGTGCCAAAATCTGTGCCATATCATCGTGAGGGAATGGATATAGCTGTTCAATACGAATAATCGCAACATCTGTTTGCCCATTAGCACGACGTTGTTCTAATAAATCGTAGTAAACTTTCCCTGAACACATCACGACACGTTTCACATCCGCTGGATTTAATTCATCTAACTCACCAATTACAGGTAAGAATTTACCATCCGCTAATTCATCTAAGCTCGATACCGCTAATGGATGACGTAACAGTGATTTAGGTGACATAACGATTAATGGGCGACGCATACCACGTAACGCTTGGCGACGTAACATATGGTAAACCTGCGCTGGTGTGGAAGGCACACAAACTTGCATGTTTTGCTCTGCACATAATTGCAGATAGCGTTCCAAACGTGCAGATGAGTGCTCTGGCCCTTGACCTTCATAACCATGAGGTAACAGCATGACTAAGCCACACATACGACCCCATTTTTGCTCACCAGAGCTAATAAATTGGTCGATAACCACTTGTGCTACGTTAGCAAAGTCACCAAATTGCGCTTCCCAAATAGTCAGCCCGCGAGGCTCAGTAGTGGCATAACCATATTCAAATGCTAATACCGCTTCTTCTGTTAAGACAGAATCCCAAACATTAAATTGACCTTGGGCGTTATGAATATTGGCTAATGGTACATAAACTGAACCATTGGTTTGATTGTGAATAACCGCGTGACGATGGAAGAATGTGCCACGGCCTGCATCTTCACCAGAGAGGCGAATAGTAATACCTTGATCCACTAAAGTGGCATACGCTAAGGTTTCAGCCGCCCCCCAATCGAGTAATTTTTCGCCTTCAGCCATAACAGCACGATCGGCATAAATTTTCTCGACGCGAGATTGCATTGCGATTTCAGAAGGTACTGTGCTAACTCGGCGCGCTAAATCTTGTAAGCGTGATTTTTCGACTTTATGCGGATACTCTTCATTCCATTCATGGTTTAAGTAAGGTTCCCATGTATAAGAATGTAGCCCCATAGGACGATACTCTTCAACGACACAATCACCACGATCGAGAGCATCACGATAGAGATTCACTAACTCAGTAACATCATTAGCTTCGATTAAACCTTGCTCTACTAACTTATCAGCATAGATCTTACGAGGTGTTGGATGTTTTTTGATTTTTTGATACATCAATGGCTGAGTTGCATTTGGCTCATCCGCCTCGTTATGTCCATGACGACGATAACAAACAAGGTCAATCATCACATCACGCTTAAAGGTATTACGGAAATCCAACGCTAAACGGGTGACGAAAGCTACCGCTTCAGGATCATCTGCATTTACATGGAAAATAGGTGCTTGAACCATTTTCACAATATCAGTGCAGTATTCTGTTGAACGGGCATCTTTAGGATTTGATGTGGTAAAACCAACTTGGTTATTAATAACAATACGAACCGTACCACCAACTTCATAACCGCGAGCTTGTGACATGTTCAGTGTTTCTTGAACAACACCTTGCCCTGTCACTGCTGCGTCACCATGAATGGTGATCGGAAGAACCATATTACTGCGCGCTTCATCTAAGCGGTCACGACGAGCACGGACAGAACCGATAACAACCGGACTCACAATTTCTAAGTGAGATGGGTTAAAGGCTAAAGCAAGGTGAACTTGAGCACCTTCTGTTGCAAAATCAGATGAAAAGCCTTGGTGATATTTAACGTCACCAGTTCCCAAATGCTCTTTGTGTATACCCGCAAATTCATCAAATAAATCTGCCGGTTTTTTCCCTAAAATATTAACCAGAACGTTTAAACGTCCGCGGTGAGCCATGCCAAGTACCACTTCACGGGTATCTTGTTTCCCTGCATGACGAATTAAGTCTTTTAACATTGGGATCAGAGCATCCCCACCTTCTAAAGAGAAACGTTTTGCTCCTGGGAATTTAGCCCCTAAGTAACGTTCTAACCCTTCAGCTGCAGTCAGTTCTGCTAAAAAGCGAATTTTTTCTTCTTTAGTAAATTGGTCTGCAACATTGACAGATTCTAAACGTTGTTGGATCCAACGTTTTTCTTCTGTATTGGTAATATGCATATATTCAGCACCGATAGAACCGCAGTAAATACGTTTCAGTGCTTCATAGATATCACCGAGTTTCATGGTTTCTTTGCCGATAGCAAAAGAACCAACATTAAAGGTTTCTTCAAAATCTTCTTTGGTGAGATTATGGAAAGCAGGATCTAAATCTGGAACAGATTCTCTTTTCCATAAACCAAGCGGATCGAGATTAGCATTTTGATGACCACGAAAACGAAACGCATTAATGAGCTGCAAAACTTTAACTTGTTTTGAGTCCATTGCAGGATCGCTTACCGAGGTATGATATCGAGTGGATTCTTTTGCGAGGCGTCTGAAGTAGTCGCGGGTTTGAGAATGCGACTGTTCTGCGCCTTGACTTACGGGTAGTTGTTGAAAGATTTCTCTCCAACTTTCGTCAACAGAGTTTGGGTCAGTTAGGTAATCTTCATAGATTTCTTCTATGTAAGACTGATTCTCTCCTGCTAGAAATGTGGAATCTAGCCAGTCCTTCATTGCGCCGTTCTGCATTATGATCCCTTAAGCTATACAGCTTTAGTTCGCCGTGGATAACTAGTACCGTTATTAAACGGTGTCGATTGCAAGGTTCTCTTATGACCCGCTATCTCGCAGGTTCTTAAAATATTGGAGTTTTTCACTCTCAAGGAACCTTTAAAAACTGTCTAACAGTGTTTAAAGGTGCCTCCAAAAACCGCTATCAAGACAAACTTATACAAATACACAGACTACTTATTGCAAACGTCTAACTTAATTTTTTCATTAACCGCCCTAACTATTTTAGGGCGGTTATTAATTTATGCACTATGTTTTAGCAACATTGATTTAATATGACCAATTGCTTTAGTCGGATTTAACCCTTTTGGACATACGCTGACACAGTTCATAATACCGTGACAACGGAATACACTAAACGCATCACTTAAATCATCAAGACGAGATTCTGTTTCAGTATCACGACTATCAATCAAGAAACGATACGCTGCTAACAGTCCAGCAGGTCCGATAAACTTATCTGGATTCCACCAGAATGACGGGCAAGATGTTGAACAACAAGCACAAAGAATACACTCATAAAGTCCGTCAAGTTTTTCACGTTGTTCTGGTGACTGTAGATTCTCACGAGCCGGAGGATTTTTGTCGTCGTTAATCACATATGGACGGATCTTCTCGTACTGCGTATAGAATTGAGTCATATCCACTATTAAATCACGAATAACCGGTAGACCTGGTAACGGTCTGATCACAATTTTCTTACTTCCTTTCTGTAAAGATGAAATAGGTGTGATACATGCCAAACCATTTTTACCATTCATGTTCACTCCATCGGAGCCACATACACCTTCACGGCAAGAACGACGAAATGATAATGTAGGATCTTTTTCCTTTAATTGAATTAATGCATCTAGCAACATCATGTCACGCCCTTCGGGTACTTCAAGCGTGTAATCTTGCATACGCGGCGCATTATCAACGTCGGGATTATAACGATAAATTGAAAATTCAAGTTTCATAATTCAGTCTCCGCAACTTCAATAACACCGCTAATTAATATGTACGCACTTTTGGAGGGAAAGCCTCACGCAGTTTCGGCTGCATATTGACTTTACGTCGTGTCATTGTTTCGGTTTGCGGTTGATATAATGTATGGCATAACCAGTTTTCATCATCACGATCAGGGAAATCGAAACGGCTATGTGCACCACGACTTTCCGTACGGAAATTAGCAGATACCGCTGTGGCATAAGCTGTTTCCATCAAGTTATCTAACTCTAAGCACTCAATACGCTGTGTATTAAATTCACTTGAATTATCATCGAGTCGGGCATTTTGCAGGCGTTCACGGATCACTTTCAGCTCTTCTAAGCCCTTCGCCATTGCATCCCCTTCACGGAAGACCGAGAAGTTATGTTGCATACAAGATTGTAATGCTTTACGGATCTCAACCGGATCTTCGCCTGAACGATTATTTTCCCAACGATGTAAGCGTGTTAATGCAGCTTCAACATCAGAATCGCTGGCATCACGCATCGTGCCCTGCTCCATCAAAGACTCTTTTAAGTGAACACCCGCAGAACGACCAAATACCACAAGGTCAAGCAGTGAGTTACCACCTAATCGGTTAGCACCATGGACAGATACACAAGCAATTTCACCCACAGCAAATAATCCTGGGATCACTTCATCTTCGCCTTTTTCATTCATGCGAATAGCTTGTCCGGTAACTTTAGTTGGGATCCCCCCCATCATATAGTGACAAGTAGGAATAACCGGAATAGGTTCTTTAACTGGGTCAACATGAGCAAAGGTACGAGAGAGATCAAGGATACCCGGTAGACGAGATTCCAGAACTTCTTTACCTAAGTGGTCGAGTTTCAGTTTGGCATGAGGTCCCCATGGTCCATCACAACCACGGCCTTCACGGATTTCAATCATAATAGAACGTGCAACTACGTCACGACCTGCTAAGTCTTTAGCATTTGGTGCATAACGTTCCATAAAGCGTTCACCGTCTTTATTCAGTAGATAGCCACCTTCACCACGGCAACCTTCCGTCACTAACACCCCAGCCCCTGCGATACCTGTTGGGTGGAATTGCCACATTTCCATATCTTGTAAAGGCACACCCGCACGAACTGCCATACCAACACCATCACCCGTATTGATATGCGCATTAGTTGTTGATTGGTAAATACGCCCCGCACCACCTGTCGCTAAAATGGTGGCATTGGCTTTAAAATAAACAACTTCACCTGTTTCAATGCAAATAGCGGTACAACCAACAACATCACCGTCTTGGTTTTTAACTAAATCCAGCGAATACCATTCAGAAAAGATAGTGGTATGATTTTTTAAATTTTGTTGATACAAAGTATGTAATAGTGCATGGCCTGTACGGTCAGCAGCGGCAGCAGTACGGGCAGCTTGTTCACCACCAAAATTTTTCGACTGACCACCAAATGGGCGTTGGTATATCCGTCCATCATCAAGACGAGAGAAAGGAAGTCCCATATGTTCCAGCTCTAAAATAGCTTCTGGACCGGTTTTACACATATATTCGATAGCATCTTGGTCACCGATATAGTCGGAACCTTTAACAGTATCGTACATATGCCATTCCCAGTTATCCTCATGGGTATTGCCTAAAGCAACTGTAATACCACCTTGAGCGGAAACAGTATGAGAACGAGTAGGAAAAACTTTTGAGATTAGTGCACATGACAGACCCATTTGAGAAATCTGTAAAGCGGCGCGCATACCTGCACCACCAGCACCAATTACAACTGCGTCAAATTCTCTAACTGGCAGATTCATTACACACCCCACACCACAATTGTTCCATAAATAAGATAAACCAACAGCGCAACGACAATAATAAGTTGTAACGTCAAACGTAATGCTATTGGCTTAATATAGTCCGTTAACACTTGCCACATACCAATCCATGCATGAATTAGAATAGAAAGTAGCGTTAATAGGGTAAAAACTTTGGTTAGAGAGGAGCTAAAGAATCCACGCCAAACTTCATAGGTAATATCAGTTGTTGCAACAAAACCAACAAAATATAAAACATATAAGAAAATAATGATGGCAGTTGCACGTAGGAATAACCAATCCTGTATGCCTGTACGGCCTAAAGTAGAAGAATTACTTACCATACTAATACCCCCGCCAATATTGATAAAATAACGGTAATAATCATTGAAATTGCCGCAGAACGACGACCAACAACCAATGTTTCATCAATAAAGCCGAAGTCCATTAACATATGACGAATACCACCACAAATGTGGTATGCCAATGCTGTTAGGATGCCCCATAAAATAAACTTCGCGAAGAAGCCAGTCATGATATCAGCGGCTTGCTGAAAACCTTCGGGAGATGAGAGAGAGGTGCCAAGTAACCACAGTAAAATACCAACTGCGACTAACATGATAACCCCTGAGACACGATGCAAGATCGATGCGATAGCAGGGAGTGGAAACTGTATCGTCTGTAAATCCAGATTGACAGGTCTTTGTTTTTTCACAATTTATGCCCACACAGCTTTTATAATTTTTCCTTCCTCCGGACCTGGATGGAAATTAAGCAGCGAATGGGGTACAAAGGCACACTTTAAGTAAAATGTTAAATCCGTCTATTTTACAAAAATTGTGGATTCGTTACGCTGGTTCTCCATACAACAAAGGTTCCGGAGACCTGGGCGCAGTATAAGTGCTTCACAAACTTATTACAATTACCACACAACTTGTGTGCTAGACATTTGGTTCGAACAGTGAGAGGGATCACTTTTTCAAACATCCAATGTAATAATCGTTATCATTTTTGACACATGTACAACATTTTTCTTACATTTAGTGCATATTTTTAATGTTTATGTTTTTTTTGTGCGCAAACACGCTTCCAGAAATCGAAAACTTATGTAAAAGTGTAAGCAGAACACATTCTAAGTGCCTTGCATAAAAAAGCACCTAAAAAACATAACATCAAAAGCTCCTTAACAAAAGTGACACACTATAGACCTACGGTTTTACTCGTGTTAAGCCATAAAATAAAACTCGCTAGGTACTTTTTATCAACTATAGTTTCACTATCGAAGTGCATCTTTATGAAGATACCCTCGACTTTGTTAGGAGACATAATAAGCGCTAAGGAGATTATAAATGGCTGATAACAAAGCTAAGTTAACGATTGGTGAAACTTCTGTGGACTTGGACGTTCTCTCCCCTACACTCGGTTCCAAAGTCATTGATATTCGTACTCTCGGCTCCAAAGGTTATTACACCTATGATCCAGGCTTTACCTCAACGGCATCTTGTGAATCGAAAATTACCTATATCGACGGTAATAACGGTATTTTACTGCACCGCGGTTTCCCAATTGGGCAATTGGCTACTGAGTCAACCTACTTAGAAGTATGTTATATTCTGCTTTATGGCGAAGCACCGACCCAAGAGCAATACGATAAATTTAAAACAACCGTCACTCGCCATACCATGATCCATGAGCAAATCACCCGCCTGTTCCATGGTTTCCGTCGTGACTCACACCCGATGGCTGTACTTTGTGGTGTGACAGGAGCTTTAGCTGCCTTTTACCATGATGCGCTTGATGTCTCTAATCCAGTTCACCGTGATATCACAGCATATCGTTTACTGTCTAAGATGCCTACTGTAGCCGCAATGTGTTACAAGTACTCCATAGGACAACCTTTTGTTTATCCAAGAAACGATCTGTCTTATGCAGGTAACTTCCTACATATGATGTTTGCCACACCTTGTGAAGAGTACGTGGTTAACCCAGTTCTTGAACGTGCGATGGATAGGATCTTTATTCTTCATGCCGACCATGAACAAAATGCTTCAACATCTACTGTACGTACTGCAGGCTCTTCAGGTGCAAATCCATTTGCCTGTATTGCTGCGGGTATTGCTTCACTATGGGGACCTGCTCATGGTGGTGCTAACGAAGCTTGTTTACGTATGTTGGAAGAGATCAAAACCGTTGAACATATTCCTGAATTTATTAAACGCGCAAAAGACAAGAATGACTCTTTCCGTTTAATGGGCTTTGGTCACCGTGTATATAAAAACTACGATCCGCGTGCAACAGTCATGCGCGAAACTTGTCACGAAGTATTAAAAGAACTGAATCTCAATGACAGTTTACTTGAAGTGGCAATGGAATTAGAACGCATCGCCTTAAATGACCCGTATTTTATTGAGAAAAAACTCTATCCTAACGTCGATTTCTACTCAGGTATTATTCTAAAAGCGCTAGGTATTCCATCAAATATGTTTACGGTCATTTTCGCTATTGCACGTACTATCGGTTGGATTGCTCACTGGAATGAAATGCATGAAGATGGACTGAAAATTGCACGTCCTCGTCAGTTATATACTGGCTATAACGAGCGTAAATTCCATAGTGAGCTTAAAAATAAATAAATCGATTTAAACACGATTTATTGACTGGCTAAGCCCCGTTTTTGCGGGGCTTTATGCTATTAGCATGGATCAATTTCTTAAATACTCTTGTGGTGTTTGCCCGGTCATTTTCTTAAAAAAAGTGATAAAGGCACTATCGCTGGCAAACCCTAATAATTGACTAATTTCTAAATAACGATGATGTGTGGCTAATAACTCTATCGCTTTCATTAATCGCCATTGCTGACGCCATTGTTGATAGCTTAATCCTGTTTCTTTATAAAATAATCGAGTAATGGTTTTTTCACTAGCACCAATATATTGCGCTAATTCTTGTAGTGGCGGAGGTAATTCATCGAAAGATAATTTTCTTAACCGTCTATCACTGGGCATTGATAAATGATTAGGTTGACGTTTAGCTTGCTGAATTTCATCTAAAAAAACAGCTAATAAATTTGCATAACGTCCTACTTCCCACTGGGTGTCAAAATCAGCAATGGCAATACGCTCTAATATCTCTCTAAGTAAAGGTGAAATAGTCAGTATTTCGCTTTCAGTTGGGAAACGATGATGAAATTTATCGGCAATATAAACTGAACGATAACCTACAGCCGCATACATCTCGACTCGGTGTTCCAGTTTTGGCGGGATCCAGGCAATTCTCATGGGTGGCAAAACAGATACACGAGAGGCTAAAGTAATTCTCATACAACCCGATTGAGTAAACAGTAACTGCCCCCTATCATGTGAGTGAAAACCTGAATCATGTTTTCCCATCTCTGCGGCAATACCCACAACTGATGCAAGGTGTTCTTCTGGCACAAAGTGGTCGTATTGATTAAGCCAAGCCATCACTTGTCCTATTTGGTAAATATTATGTCTTTATATATATAACAAGACAATTATTATCACTGTATTCTGTCATCAAAGTATCAAGCTTTAGGAAAACAAAGAATGAACAGAAAACTCTCTCTATGGTTAGCAATTGCGTTAATGATGTTTCCACAAATTGCAGAAACCATTTATAGCCCAGCACTTACTGATATTTCAAATGGTTTTAGAGTCAGTGCCAATGAAGCAGGGCAAACACTTTCGCTCTACTTTTTTGCTTTTGCACTCGGTGTCATTATATGGGGTCGTTTATGTGATGTCATTGGCCGGCGCCCAACAATGTTAGCAGGGTTATTTATTTATGCCATTGCTTGTATTGGTGTCTTTATGACCGATAATTTTTCTGTATTACTGATATTACGTATGCTTTCTGCTTTTGGTGCCGCAGTTGGCTCTGTAGGAACACAAACTATTATGCGTGATGTTTATAGTGGTGAAGAATTAGCCAAAGTATTTTCCGTTATGGGAGCGGCAATCGCATTAAGTCCGGCTATTGGTATGTTAAGTGGTTCTTTACTGGTGAGCTATGCAGGTTATCAAGGGGTATTTAGTGGCCTTGCTCTTCTCGCCGTCGTTTTATTGCTGTGGAGTACTATTGCATTACCAGAAAGTCGCCCTGCAACAATAAAAACCGCACCACTAGCGGAAACAGCGATAAAAATGCTGAAAGATAAGCAAATTGCCAAGACTATACTTTTAATTGCTTTTTTTAATATCAGTCTATTTGCTTATTACCAACTAGCACCTTTTATGTTTGATAATCAAGGTTATAGTGCAAGTACTTTTGGCTATAGTGGTATTGTATTAGCAATAGGTGTCGGTATTGGTTCTTACATTAATAAAGCATTATTAAGCCATCATTGGCAATGTGAGAAATTAGTATTACTTGCAAGTATTATTGCAGTAATTAGTGCTGTAGGTGTTTATTTATTACGCAATCACATTAGTTTTATTATTCCAATGATGACAAGTGTCGTTGCCTATGGCATTGCTATTCCAAATATCTTAGCGACAGCTTTAGCGCAATATAAAGATCGCTTAGGCACAGCGGGTGCACTATTAGGTTTATTCTACTATTTACTTATTGGTGGTGGTTTAGCACTGGCTGGATGGGGACAAAGTTTAGCGATTACCTTGCTGATTTGTAGTATAGGTGCTTTGTTACTCTCTTTCTCTCGCCAAACAGCAAAATAATATATTTAAAAGAGCTTGTTATATTTATAAGAAGCTCTTTTTATTTTGTAACATTTCGAAAAAATCAAGAATAGAAAGATTAACTTGTCTACCAGGCTAAGTGTTAATACCTAGTAAATTAAACAGACAATTCTTAATCTTTTTAAAATCCACAAAAAACGCCTTTATTATCACTTCTTAACTTTTAGTACTTTTTCCTGAGATTGCATTTTATATAATGATGAATTGAATATTAATAAAGTTAGATTGGCTTTTTTAGTGTTTATATCCATATATTTAACAAATGTTATGCCTTGACTTTATTTTCGCCAGTAATAATAAATTGTTCGTTTTACTGTTTCATGGTAAAAAAAACTGTTTATCCATACATGGCTTAAGGAACTGGCGTGATAAAAAAAATATTAGATATTCTCCCTATTTTTGGGAAAAAAGACGTCGATATTACTGAACAATATCTTCAAGGCTCTCTTGTCCTACTGGCTATATTTGATGAAAGTTTACCTAAGCGTGCATTAGATTATGTACTTACAGGTACAAACCCTGAAATTCTATTTGAATTAAATAAACTAGATGCAGCGAAAGCCGCCGTTTATTTTCATCGTGCAGGAACATTAGAGTGGTGGTATGCCAGTAATGTTGATACAGGAAAGTACGGTAAGGTTATCACCCAAGGCCTTAATGCCCGCCATAAACTCTACTCAAAGGTTGGTGAAAGTTTTTCCTTAGAGCAAGTGGCCCGTTATGCCAAAGTCATCGCTGCCGCATGTCAAGATATCAATATTAAAGTAACAACAACGCAAGTCCCCACTTGGGTTATCTACCTGTTAGTTGATGCGTTTTATACCACTTACGATAATGCACGTAATCTTAATTTAGAACATCGTAAACATTGGAGTATGGAGTTTATCGCCAATATGGTCGAAGCAGAGGCCAATATTGCCGGTGAAAATGCGTTATTTGCAATTTTTGATAGAAAAGATGTCTCTGAATATTATGCCGCTAATCTTAAGCGTATTTATGAACTGTGTGATTTAAAAGACTATCTACTTTCACATCAAGAATTTGTTAGAAAAGAATTAGTTGAAAAACTTTCAGCGAATGGCTTAGTCGAGCTAATAAATTATCTAAATAAAAATACGATATTACGCGATACTTTTGCAGATATTATTGTTTTACTTGCCACTAGCAGTTTAAGAACCGTCAAAAAAACGGCTGAACCTATTTTAAATACCTTACCTGCTGAAATCGTAAAAGAAAATTTAACCCATGTTTTAATGAATGGTACTCCCAAACAACGTACACAAGCCGCTGATTTATTTGCGCGCCAAGGTGAAAACCGTGATGTGCTGGCAGAAGCATTAAAACATGAAACCTCAAAAGCAGTTATCAAGAGCATTGAAAGTGCGCTACAACGTTTTTGTGTTGCTGATAATGCAAATACCGTTGAAGCCATTAAAGCGCCTGATTTTACTCCCTTAGAAGACACACCATTACCCGATAGTGCCCGCGATATTCTGGTGAATAACTTCAATGAAATGTTAGTAAAAGCAAAAGAAAATGCTGAACGTGAAATTGAAGAAAATAAAACGTCTAAACACTCTTATAATTGGGCACAACGCCATTATAAAGATCTCTCTAAAATTGATGAAAAACAGTGTCGCGCATTAGTGGATAAACTCAATAGCGGACAAGGCACTATTCAAGTCAATGAGATCCAAATAATTAAACACAAAAACCGTATTCCTAATTTACCTGAATACACCTTTTTCCATGCCGTGCGCGTGATCACCAATAACCGCCAACATGCGGATCACTTTTCCTCTCACTATTTTAATAGTGATATTCCTGAACGTTTATTGAGTGATATTGAATTACGACACGTTGAAAATGTATTAGAACGATGTCATTTCAAACGTGCAACGCGTATCACAGCGGCGCTGTGCTTAGAATCTTATCAAGATGGCTTACGTCGTTTCCGTAAACCAGAACAAGTTTGGCCTTTCTTCTCTCAACATACTGATTATATTGCAGAAGCGCTAAACTTAATGCCAAATCAAAGTGAACACCGCTATCGCCAATTTGAAACTTCACAAGGTATTGAAGTATTAAGCCGTTTTCCAACCATTCCAGCACAATTCGTTCCGCGTATCATGGAATTGGCTCTAGGTGAAAATAAAACACACCGAGTTTCAGCTCAGAAATTATTAGAAACCTTACCGAATATTCACTTAAGTGCACAAGAAGGCTTAACTTCAAGTAAACAAGAAATTCGAGTCACCGCGATTGAATGGTTAGCACGTTTAAATAACCCTGACTCATTACCTGCCCTTAATGCCTTACTGAAAAAAGAGAAACGCGAAGTAGTACGAGCCGCTCTGCTCACTGCGTTAGAACAATTAGGTGAGGATATTTCAAGCTATTTATCGCCAAAGACATTATTAGCAGAAGCTGAAAAAGGTCTCAAAGCCAAACCACCCGCAAGCCTTGCTTGGTTTAACTTCGAGGCGATCCCTGCATTAACATGGGAAAACAAAAAAGCGGTTGATCCCGCGATTATTCGTTGGTGGATTATTCTCGCCGTCAAATTAAAAATGCCAGGGGGGAATGCGTTATTACAACGTTATATCAGCCTACTTTGCGTTGATAGCCAACATAAACTTTCAAGCTTTATCCTGCACACTTTTGTCGCTCAAGATATTAAAGGACCAACACTTGAAGAAGCGATGGCTGAAGCGCAACAAAATGCCCCTTCTCGATTAACACAATACAAAGATTGGGCCAAACGTTATCCTGAATATTATGCTAAATATGAAACCTATACTTTAGAGCAAGTCGTCGAAGAAATTAAAAACGAGGTATTACGTCGTTATTTAGGTTCGGCAATCAGCGATAAAGGAATGCTCGCGCTTATTTGTGGAATTGAGGGGCATATTGCAGTATCAGTATTACGTAACTATATGCGTGATCACTATCAGCGTCGTGCGCAAATCGAAGCGATGATTGATGCGGTAGCTTCAAGTAATGATCCTATTATCATTCAACTTCTGCTTTCATTATCACGTCGTTATCGCACAGCATCTGTGCAGGAAAAAGCGCGTAATTTAGTTACGCAAATAGCTGAACGCAATGGTTGGAGTGCTGATGAATTAGCCGATAGAACCATTCCAACCGCCGGCTTTGATGATTCAGGAACATTAGTACTGGAATATGGTGAGCGTACTTTCACCGCCAAAATGGATGCAAAACAAAAAATTGTTCTGTTTAATCCTGAAGGTAAGGAAGTTAAGTCATTACCTGCAGCACGCAAAAATGACGATCCAGAGCTGATTAAAGAAGCGAAAAAACTTTTCACTTCAAGTAAAAAAGAACTTAAACAAGTTATTGAATTACAAAGTGTGCGTTTATATGAAGCGATGTGCGCGCAACGCCAATGGCTAAGCGCTGATTGGCAAGAGTATATTTTAGCTCACCCTATTATGCATAAATTGATTGAACAATTAGTTTGGCAAGAAGTAAAAGAGGGTGAAGTTATCAATACCTTCCGCCCTTCTGATGATGGTGCTTTACTTAACCTTGAAGATGACGAAGTCACCTTACAAAATGATTCTTTGATTCAATTAGCTCACGCCGCCCTAGTTAATGAAGATGAGCGTAAAGCATGGATTGCACACTTCAAAGATTACAAAGTGAAATTCTTATTTTCACAAATGGAACATAAGATCCCTGATTTAGATCTGACACAAACAGAAGTTGAAGACCGAAAAGGTTGGATCACAGACACCTTCACCTTACGGGGTATTTTAACCAAAATGGGCTATCAGCGAGGCCCTGCTGAAGATGGAGGCTCGTTCTCTCACTATTACAAATTCTTCTCTAGCTTAAACTACTACGTCAATATCGGTTTTAGTGGTAGCTATGTACCAGAAGAAAATATTCCAGCGGTTTTATTTGATTTAAGTTTTGAGAAGGATCAGCAAAATTACTGGGATCGCAATAATATTGAGTTAAAGCAAGTACCACCGATTTTATTAGCAGAAAGCTACGCGGATTATCTAAAAGTCGCTGAAGCTTGTGCAGGATTTGATCCTGAATGGGAAAAGAAAACACCTTGGTAAAATTTAGGGATAATTAGGAAAGAATATGGCTAAAAAAGCACCCAAAGAACAACAAGCAATTAGGGAAAGTGCTGAGGTTCGATTTGCTGAAGAATTAGAACGCTTAACAAAAGCGGATGCTAATAATCCGAAGCCCCAAGGATGGCTTCGCTCTCCTCGAGCTGTGCGCCAATTTATTTTAGGTGATGATACTTTAAGTATCACACCTAAGTTTTTCGGTGATGATGCCTTAGTTGATCGTGCAATTGTTACATTATTAGGCAAACAGGGCTTAATGCTGGTTGGTGAGCCAGGTACAGCAAAATCAATGCTCTCAGAACTTTTTGCGGCTGCTATCAGTGGTGATTCAGGATTAACCATCCAAGGTACTGCAGGGACGACAGAAGATCATATCAAATACTCATGGAACTATGCGTTACTATTAGCAGAAGGCCCAACAGAACGAGCATTAGTCGGCTCACCGATTTATCAAGGCATGTTACAAGGTAAAATTGTTCGTTTTGAAGAGATAACTCGCTGCCCTCCTGAAATTCAAGATGTACTGGTTTCTTTAATGTCCGAAAAGCAGTTAATGATCCCTGAAATGGGCGACGGTGCGCGTATTAGTGCAAAACCCGGATTTAACTTGATTGGTACCGCAAACTTGCGTGACCGAGGTGTACATGAGATGTCTGCCGCATTAAAGCGACGTTTTAATTTTGAAACAGTAAAACCTATTCGTGATCCAGCTTTTGAAATCAGTTTGATCCAATCACAGCTTGAAAATGAGTTAGGTACTTTAGCGACAGAAATCACCGTCCCTATGGATGTGGTGGAATTACTGGTTACCACATTCCAAGAATTACGTTCAGGTAATACGCAAGATGGTGGCAATATCAAAACACCTGATGCGGTTATGTCAACAGCAGAAGCCGTAAATATCGCTTATGCTTGTGCGTTAGAAGCGCATTATTTAGGTGATGGCGTGATGAATGCCGGTGCGATTGCACGTCAATTAATCGGCGTTGTATTAAAAGATAATCCTGATGATATTAAGCGTATTCGTTATTACATGGACAACGTCGCCAGAGAAAGGGCCAGAAATAGTAAAGAGTGGAAAGCGTTCTTTGATGCATCAAAAGACTTTTGGCAATAAAACGTAAAGAGCTATAGCGAGGCATTAAAGTCTATTTATTTATCTATCAAAGGCAGAGTTAACTTACTCTGCTTTTTCACCCAAAAAAGGGATCAACACGGTGACGCTACCTTCAATATCTTTACCAACAAGAATTGACCAAGCCCGACTGAAATGGACGTCGTTACAGCAACAACATCTCTATTTTGCCCCTGTACGCCACCATAGCCCAGCTTGTGCTTATGCAGTTTTATCATTAATTGATTCTGTAAAACCTGATTATATCTTAATTGAAGGTCCGGATACCTTTAATTCGCTTATTCCTAGCCTAACGGATAAAGATACTCTCCCTCCTATTGCTATTATGGGGCAAGCCGAATATTGTCATCATGATAGTGGCCTAGAAGAGCGTGAAAAATCGCTACACTCTGCCTATTTCCCATTTTGTGAATATTCCCCTGAGTGGCAAGCTTTGCGAGGTGGTTTACGCATCAATGCAACAACACGTTTTATCGATTTACCTTGGGCTGCTCAAGTCAATAACGAAGAGTATAGCGATCTACAAAGCCGTAGCTTACAAAAAGAACGTTATTTAGCCCATAGCCAATTTATTGCACAATTAGCTAAACAATGTCATTGCCGTGATCATGATGATGTTTGGGAGCATCTTTTTGAGTTACGCAGTATTGAGGCATTAGCAGATTGGCAAACTCTGTTTAATGACATTTTTATTTGGTGTGCACTTGCACGCCTTGACTATGAACCTGAAGTACTTGCATCTGAGGGCTCTTCACAACGTGAAGCACATATGCTCACTCATATTAAAACCATCAAACAGCACGAGCCTAATGCCAAAATATTAATCGTCACAGGGGGAGCCCACACCCTTGCGCTAATCGAAGGCTTAGCTTCTTCACAACCCCACTCTTTCGCTATTTCTAGCTCAGAACAAAAGCACTTTACTAAAATGCAAAAAATGGGCGAAAAAGAGCAAGCTTGGCTTATTCGCTATAGCTTTGACAGATTAGATGCACTTAATGGCTATGCATCTGGTATGCCATCTCCGGCTTTTTACCAACAAGCTTGGCAAAGCTTAATACAACAACATCATGATAAATTAGAAAACAATGAGACGGCAAAACAGCCAACGCAAGTTTATCGCAATAAAATGGGCATCGCCTTTTTAAGCTCAGTGGCTCAGACTATCAGAGAAAAACAATTTGATAATCCCCCCAGTTATTTAACCGTAAAACTAGCAGCCGAGCAGAGTTTACGCCTCGCTTTACTAAGAGAGCACACTGGTATGGGGCGTTATGATTTGCTTGATGGGTTACAAAGCGCCTTTATTAAAGGCAGTTTAGATGACAGTCAAAACGAATTATGGGACGAAATCAAAACCTGTTTTTCAGGTTATCTATTAGGACAAATTCCATTAGGTACAGCAACGCCCCCTTTAGTCAATGAAACCTATGAACGAGCCAAAGCGTTTCGCTTTAAACTTGATGATACATTAGCAAAAACTACAAAATGTGATGTTTATCGCAACCCCCAACATCGCTTAAGAAGTCGTTTTTTACATTTATTGACATTTTTAGAAATCCATTTTGCCCACCGTGTCAATGGACCTGATTTTCTTTCTGGTCACCAGTTAGATCTATTATTTGAAGAATGGCAATATGCATGGACCCCCAATGTTGAAGGTGAACTGATTTCATTATCAGAAAAAGGCTCTCAACTTGAAACTATCGCCTTAAATAAACTGTTAGCAATGGAAAAACAGCTTGCAGAACAAGGACAAAGCCGTTCAAGCCAAAGTGCGGTCACTTTGTTAATTCAAGCGGCATTAATTGGGCTCCACCAGCGTATCCCTACGCTATTTAAACTGCTAGATAGCTATATTCAGCAAGATTTTCGCCTTGAGTCATTAACACAATGTGGACATAAATTGATCCATTTATGGCGAGGTCGTCAATATCTTGATATTACCGATGAGCTGACATTGGAAAATAGGCTACATCAAGTGATCCCTCAAGCCTTCTTTTGCTTAGAGCAATTGGCTCAAGGTGATGAGCAACAACAAGAAAGCAATCTGCAAGCCCTACTCTCTTTACGTGAACTCATTGAGTTTATGCCATCACTGAATCATCAACATGATTATAAAAGTGATTTTTATCAGCAACTTAATCGCCTTGATGGGCAGTTAGATACCGTTCCTTTATTAAAAGGTGCGGTAGATGCATTACGTTATCTAGGTTCGTATATTGACGAAAAGACCTTAGCGGCCGTGCTAAATGCGACCTTTAGTACAGGCAGCTCTCCCGAACATGCCATTGGTTATTTTGTCGGTATAATGCGCACCGCACCAGAGCTAGTCATTCGCCTGCCGTTGTTAGTTAATCACTTAAATAGCTTATTACAGCAATGGGATGAAGAACGTTTTATTCAGATTTTACCTGATCTGCGTTTTGCCTTTAGCCAACTTAATCCCAAACAAAATGCAGAGCTTGCACAATATATTGCTAATGATATTGGTTTAGATACGCAAGCCTTATCACTATGGCAATCAGAATTTAGTGCCAAGCAAATGCTTGAAGCCACTAAACTCAATCAAAAATTGCAACAGCGCATTAAGACACAAGGCATGATTTCTTGGTTTGAGGCGAAGAAAACAGAGAAAGGAGACCATACTCATGGAGAAGCATGATGATATGCCTAAAGATAAAATACAACAAGCCAAACGCTGGCGCTTGATTTTAGGCCAATACGCTGATGATGCTTTAGGGCAAGCCACGTTTAATGCTGATGATCTTAAAATTGAACGTACACTCGATTTTCTTTATCGCCGTGAATATCAGCGCCGAGGATTACGTCAAGAGCGCGGTCGCCATGGCTCTCTCGATGCATCGCAACTTACTGCCGTAAACTGGCTAAATCAAGCTCGCAAACTTTTTCCCAATAGCACATTTGAACGTATGCAATCACAAGCGATTGAACGTTATCAAATCAGTAGCTTTCTTAAAGATCCCAATACGCTAAAAGCCATGGAGCCGACTAAAGCGTTAGCTAAAACACTATTAAGCTTACGCGGACGAATGAGCGAAGAAACGCGAGATGCAGTAAAAACCATTATTCGTAAAGTGGTTGAAGATATTTTGCGTCAAATTCGTAATAACTTTCGCCAATCATTAACTGGTCGTCGTAATCGCTTTAGACGCTCGTTAGTGCCAAATAGTCGTAACTTTGATTGGCGTGCCACTATTGCCGCCAATTTAAAACATTACGATACCCAAAATCGTCGTTTATTGATTGAAACTCCTTACTTTAATTCACGAATGCAACAGCATTTTCCATGGGATGTAATTCTCTGTGTTGACCAAAGTGCATCAATGTCTAGTTCCATTATGTATGCAGCTGTGTGTGCGAGTATTTTAGCCTCATTACCTGCTGTTAATGTCTCCTTAATCGTGTTTGATACTCAAGTTGTCGATTTATCACACTTAGCCGACGATCCCGTTGAAGTATTAATGACAGTCCAATTGGGAGGAGGTACGGATATTGCTAGTGCCATGCAATATTGCGAAAGCTTAGTTAACAACCCTAAGCGTACTGTTATTTCGCTTATCAGTGACTTTGAAGAAGGGGGATCATTAACCCGATTATTAGATTGCACACAACGTCTCAATAGCCAACAAGTTAAGTTATTAGGACTGGCAGCACTAGATGATGAGGCTCAACCGGTTTATGACTCAACTATCGCACAAAAACTCGCCGATAGAGGTATGCAAGTTGCAGCTTTAACCCCAGAACATTTCGCACAGTGGCTAGCAGAGGTAATGCAATGAGTTGGCAGACCGTTTATTTTCATTATGATGAAGATGCGCTTACCGTCTTTGCTAATGCCGGATTATTAAGACGCGCAAGAAAAGATGTTGATAACGAAAAAGTCTCTGTTACTGATGCAAATACAGGGCAATTTAGCAGTGATGGGCAAAAAGTCGTTTTACATGAAGCAGGCATTCAGCAAGCCAGTTGTGATTGTTCCGCAGCAGGTTGTTGCAAACATATTTTAGCCGCTATTTTATGGTTACAAGCCAACAACAATTCGACTGATGATATTAATAATCCCATTGAAACATCAGCAGAAAAAATTATAGCACCTGTTGAAACACCGCCTTTATTACCCTCTTTATTTACGCTTGATCCCGAGTTACTCATCAAAAAAGCAGGTAAACCCGCCTGTCGGACTGCGATTAACTTAATTGAACAATGGGAAGATAAAACTTTAGTTCTAGAAGACACAGGAACCCAGCTAAAAATCAAACTCCCTGATGTTGATGAACCGGTCATTTTCTTACAAGCAAGTGGTTACGATGGCATGTTATCCCCTTTTTCTAGCTCTCAGAAAAAAGCTTTTCATCTTGCGATTGTCGCGAAAATATTTGAGCAAAATACACAGCCTTGGACGTGGCCTGAAGATTTAATTCCTTTAAAATCTTCAAAACGCCCACTAAATGATGAAGAAATTGCCCTTATTAATACTATTGAACAATTTATTGATGATCTATTACGTCAAGGGCTATCACACATTAGTTTAAGTAGCGCAACGCAATTACATTTACTTAATATGTCTGCTCGTGCCGAGGGTTTACCTCGTTTAGCCTCTTATTTACGAACATTAAGTACTCAAGTCAAACGGTTAGCAGAAAGACATTTCACTATGGATGAAAGCAATGTCTTACGTCTATTAGCCCATATCTCAGCCTATCTTTTCCAGCTATCTTATGCGACACCTGAACAATTAAAAACATTACGAGGACAACTTCGCCGTCAATATGATGATAAAAAAACCAGTCTCGCGCTTATTCCTATCGATGCACATTGGTGGACAGCACAAAGTGGCGCATTAGGCACAACTTTTACTTTCTGGGATAAAGAAGCAAAACAATTTTTACAAGCGACACAAGCTCGCACTAATCAACTTGATACCCTATTTAATCGCTATAGTGTTTGGCATAGTTTATCGTTATGGAAACAAACTGCAGATAAGCTCATGCGCCGACCTTTCTTATTACAAGCGCCTCGTATTTCTGATGAAGGGAAACTAGCTACTATTGGCGATAGCTTTGCGCAAAATCAAACCGATTTTCTTGATGTCACAGATTATCATCAACTACAAACAGAATTAGGTATTCATAACTGGCAAGATTTATCCGATTATTTTGCGGATCAAACAGAAGGATTTCTTTCCCCTCTGGTTTTACATATCAAAAGCTATAATCCCTTAATTTGGCATGAAGTAGAGCAATGTGTTATTTGGGAAGTTTTAGATAATAATGGAAATTCGGCCTTTTTGCGCCTTTATTGGGAAGGCGAAACGCAAAATAATTTAGAAGAATTACGTTTTCTCACTAAACGAGAATTAGAAATCGTTGCGATCACCGTGCAACCTGTTCGACGTGATTTCAATATCGATTTATTACCCACCACCATTTGGATCAAAACAGAGCAAGGCATTGAAATGTTTTATCTCGATTTTGACCAATTTCCACGTAAGAAAAAACAGTCTGGTTTTATTAGTCATATTCAAGAATATATGGCTAAACGTAAGCGACAAACGGCAATGCATCACAGTGAACCTACCCTTGCACAAAAATTTTGTCGCCCCATTTTATCCGTATTGGAAGCCCAAGCATGTACAGGGCGAGAACAACTTTCTGCAATGCAAAAAGAGCAATTAGAGAGAAGCAAACAAATTGCTGACGATTTAGGTATGACATTAATAGCTAACCAATTAACTCGTTATCTCGCTTTAACTGCTCGTGACTCTCAAGCTTTATTACAGTTAATTTGGCTATGTGATAATCTGCAACAATTACAAAGCCCGTTACCCATTCAACTTAATGAATAAATTTCAAGGTTGTTGTTAAATAAAAAGCTATCTCACTTAGTTAATAAGAGAGATAGCTTATAGAATAGCAATAACTGGGTTTAGGCAGGATTATCAATATCGACAAAAGTAACATCTAAATGGTGAGTTTGTGCTAACCATTCACCTAATGCTTTAATACCATAACGCTCGGTAGCATGATGCCCAGCAGCGAAAAAATGCACGCCCATTTCTCTTGCTATATGAATCGTCTGCTCTGAGACTTCTCCTGTTACAAATGCATCAACACCTTGCTCTGCCGCCTGTTGAATAAATCCTTGTCCTCCACCAGTACACCAAGCAATATGGCGAATAACATCTGGTGCATTGTCACCACAGTGAAGCACATTACGCTGTAAGGCTTTTTCGAGTCGTGTTTTTAATTCATTGGCTGTGACAGGTAGATCAAAAATCCCTTTCGGCACTAAAGGCTCGATCTCACCCTCAACTTTTACGCCCATTTTTAACGCTAATTGAGCGTTGTTACCTAAAATAGGATGGGCATCTAAAGGTAAGTGATAACCATATAGATTGAGATCATTACATAGTAGGGTTTTTAAGCGATTGCGTTTCATTGAACGGATAACAACTGGCTCATTCTTCCAAAAATAACCATGGTGAACTAATACAGCATCTGCATTTAAACGTACCGCTTCATCAAGTAAAGCTTGGCAAGCCGTTACTCCTGTCACTATTTTTTGAATATGAGGGCGCCCTTCTACTTGAAGACCATTAGGTGCGTAGTCGTGAAAATTCTCAATACTTAGCTTTTCATTAATAATTAATTCTAGATCAGTATTTTTCATATCCTGTTTCTCCTTGTTATCACGGCGCCACAGTGCGTAGTGTACATATGAGATAAATAACAATAGATTAATTAGCACTTCTCAAAGTGAATAACCTTTATTGTAACTTAAAATAAGAGAATAAATAGAACAGTGAAAAATACACGTGATAACACGTTAAAAAGGGTTTGAAGAAGGGGAAAAAATAACGCCTGTTTCAACAGGCGTTAAATGGAATTTTCTGTTATTTATGGCTAGTTAATGCCATTTCTGATTTAGCTAACCAAACTGGCTTATTGCTTGTTTTAGACCATACACGATGTAAATAGCTATAAAACTGAGCGCGTTTAGGATGAAAAACCATAACAGGAAATGCCACAATACCTAGCGCTACCGCACCAGTACGACGGGCTAAAACATGTTTTTTAGTGTATTCGTTATAAGCTGGCATAGTGTTCTCCTGCATAAAATGAATTGATGCTGAAATTTTACCTCATTTGATGAAATTTTACTACTGATCAGACCACTTATTTTGTGCGAAAAATCACCTTTATTTTGCTTGTAGTGTAATTAAATTTCACAATAGAAATAAAAATGAAACAAAATTGAAACAAAAACAAAAAACCTATTAACAAAGCAAACTAATACTTTATTGAATTACGGTTATAGTAAATAATTTCGCGAGTGAATGATAAAAAAGAGAAAATCAGAGAAAGAGATTTACTGCTAAACAAAATAAGTTTAGCAGTAAACAAGAAATTAGATATTGGCTAACTCTTTAAATAAATTAGGGTTTTTATAAATAGCAATAAGTACTTTCGCTGTAAGCCCTGTCGGATTACGTCTTTTTAATTCCCAACTTTTTACAGTATCGATACTTGTCCCTAATGCATGTGCAAATTCACTTTGTGAAACGTTAAGTTGCTCCCTAATCGCTTTTACATCAGCAACTTCAAACCGAGTCACTTTCGATGCTTTTTTATCGCCATTTTTAATTTCTACGGCTTCTTCTAAAGAGGCTTTTAGATCATTGAAGAAACTCATATCACCGTTCACCTTTAAGTCTTTTTGTTAGTTTTTTTAACTCAATCTTTTCTGAATCAGTTAAACTAATTTTTATTGTTTTTGGATACGCCATAACTAAATAGATAACTTCTTTAGTCGCTAAAAAATAAATAACTCTAGTCCCCCCACTTTTACCTTTGTTACCTACAGCCATTCTTATTTTGCGTAATCCACCTGTTCCTTTAATTAAGTCGCCTTTATCAGGTTTACTGATAAGTTCATTTTGAAGTATTCTTATTTCTTTATCTGTAGCCAATAGTTTGATTTGCTGAGTAAATATTGAGGTTTCAATAAATTCTATAGCATGACTCATTAAGTTCCCTTTCTAATCCATCATTTAAAAGTGTACAATGTACACCATCAAAATTCAAGATTAAATACGAGTTCTCATACTATAAAGAATTTTCTTGAAAAAATTCTTCTATTTCTATTTAGAAGGAATAATTTGAATTAAGACATATTTATTTCTTCACTGCTTTACCTTTGCCACGTAAGGTTTCAGTTAACCCTTTCAGAAAGTATCTCACCAGTTGATCGCCACAGTTACGGTAGTTTTTATGTCCTGGCTTACGAAATATCGCGCTAAGTTCAGGCTTAGAAACGCGAAAATCCGCTAGTTCATAAATGTTAATCATATCCATGTCTTTTAATTCAAAGGCAACACGTAATTTCTTTAAAATAATATTGTTGGTTATCCGTTTTTCGACTTCTGGAGTAGGATATTTTTCATCTTTACCACGACGATAAAAGATAAGCCCATTTAAAAAATGCCCCAAGGCCATATCATCACACTCAACAAAGGCAGGATCATCGTCTTTTTTTAACCACTGATTGACTTGCTGTTTAGTCGCGGTGAAATCTGCCAGTTTCATTATATCAACAATATGACCATCGCTAAGATCTAACATATAACGCACACTGCGTAACACATAATTATTTTGCATTGATTATCCGCTCTTTATTCAATTCTAAATCAATCATCAATGATGGATATCAATGTTGTGATCTAAAAGTTATTATGATTAAAAAAATACACTCCACCTATAGGTAGAGTGTATTCTATTTGGTGATAAATAAATTATACGACTAAGTTATTTAGTTTATTGTTTACTGGCAAAAACATTATTAACAATTTCAATGGCTTCTTTTTCAATTAATTCGCGATGCTCAGAGCCACGGAAGCTTTCACAATAAATTTTGTACGCTTCTTCTGTCCCAGAAGGACGAGCGGCAAACCAACCATAATCGGTCATTACTTTTAAACCACCAATAGCAGCACCATTACCAGATGCGTGAGTTAAACGCGCAGTAATAGGATCACCTGCTAAGGTATTTGCGGTGACCATTTCTGGTGATAATCGTGACAACAACGCTTTTTGCTCATGAGTTGCAGATGCTTGTATACGATTATAGCTTGGAGAGCCAAAACGCTGCGCTAACTCGTTATAATGTTGTTGTGGATCTTTACCTGTTACCGCTTTTATTTCAGCAGCCAGTAAACATAAGATAATACCATCTTTATCTGTTGACCACGGTTTACCATTAAAACGTAAGAATGATGCCCCCGCACTCTCTTCACCACCAAAACCAAACTCGCCACTGAATAGACCTTGCACAAACCATTTAAAGCCGACAGGTACTTCAACAAGTTCACGACCTAAATCAGCCACGACTCGGTCAATCATCGCGCTAGAGACGAGTGTTTTACCCACTTTTACCTCATTTGACCACTGAGGACGATGGCGAAAAAGATAATTAATCGCTGCCGCTAAATAGTGGTTAGGATTCATCAAGCCCGAAGGAGTGACAATACCATGGCGATCGTAATCAGGGTCATTGGCGAAAGCTAAGTCAAATTTATCACGCAGTTGCAATAAACCTTCCATTGCCCAAGGTGATGAGCAATCCATACGGATCACACCATCATGATCTAATGTCATAAAGCGGAAAGTTTGATCCACCTGATCGTTTACCAACTCAAGATCAAGTTCGTAATATTCACCTATGCGTTTCCAGTATTCAATTCCTGAACCACCCAGTGGATCGACACCTAATTTCAAACCCGCTTTTTTAATTGCCTTCATATCAACAACGTCACCTAACGCTTTAACATAAGGCATAATTAAATCTTGCTCGTGGATATAACCACTCGCTAATGCATCATCATAAGAAAGACGTTTAACCCCCAATAAATTATTTTCCAATAATTCATTGGCACGTTTTTCAATCACAGAGGTTAAATCAGTATCAGCAGGCCCACCATTTGATGGATTGTATTTTATCCCCCCATCTTCTGGAGGATTATGTGATGGTGTAATGACGATACCATCAGCAATGTCTTGGTGCCCTTGATTGTAAGTTAAAATAGAGAAGGAAACGCTAGGCGTTGGGGTATAACCATTATTCTCTTGAATAATCACGTTAACTTTATTTGCAGCAAGCACTTCTAAAACCGAAATAAAAGCAGGCTCAGATAATGCATGGGTATCTTTACCTACATAGCAAGGCCCCGTTACACCATTATTAGCTCGGACTTCAGCAATAGCTTGAGCAATTGCTAGAATATGTGCTTCATTAAAGCTATGACGTTTGGCACTGCCTCGGTGACCCGATGTACCAAATTTCACACGATGAGCATTCTGATTTGCTTGTGGTTTTAGTGAATAATATTGTGCGGTTAATTGCGCTACATTAATCAGATCGCTTTGACGAGTATGTTGCCCAGCTCTTGAATGGATTGCCACAAATCTTCTCCTATTTTACATCACAATCATGCTTTAAACGAAAGCCTTTGCAATGCATCAATTAACAATAGTGTTTAGATAGTTCCACACACTTTATCAATCTCATTGGCAGGGAATTGCATATCCTGCATGATGCTTTGTACCATAGTTCTTTTACGCTCAGTATTTGAGTTGGTAATAACCCAAAATGGCGTACCGGGAATATGGCGAGGTTTTGTATGACGTCCACTGTCGAGCAATGTTTTTTCATCACCGGCAAAATAAATTCGCGTGCGTCCATGTACTGTTTCAGCAGATTGAGTAAAAGTAGCACTATCTAAGCTATATAATGTAGACAGGATCTGTAAAAAACGATCAACTGATTTTGTTTTCTCTGCATAACTATCAGATAACAGCAGTTCACGCATTTCACGGACCGGATTTTTTGCTGGTGCGACAGGCTTAAGATCAGCATCCTGTTTAACGACAGGCGCTTGTACTGACTCAGTGACAACGACTGGCTGTACGGGCTGTTTGGCATCAAGCTTCAATAGACGCCTTAAAATATCTGAAGCGCTTTCACCGATATGTCTAGTTTCGCTAGCGATATAGCGGTAAAGTTCGTCATCAATTTCTATCTTTTTCATTGCTACCCAGTACTATTTTCAAAAAAAAGTGACTAGGATTATAAGATATAATCTTTAAAAACAAAATAGGTAAAATTTCAATAACTTAAAGCGTATTCATTAAAGAATTAATCTTTTTAAACTTTAAGCTGGGTATTTATCCTATTGTTTCTATCTGTATCATCTTCTATTCTTTAAGTTTATTGCCATAGAATAGAGTTGACATCTTCTTCAATGCCCTTTCACATCAGCAATTAAAATAATATAAAACTCTGACTTATCCTTATTGAGCTATATCAAAATTTTATTTTTTCCATTACATTTGGAATAATAATCTATATTATTCTATTTTCTCAGAATATAATAAACTACACTATCTCTTGTTAGCTTAACTTTATCTCATATTCCGAAAAAGACAACAAGTTGGCTAATATGATTGCACATGTCATCATAAGGAAAAAATAGACTTAATTTTGGTCATCAATATGAAACTCAATGCATTATTAAACTATCAAATACATCAACCAGAAACAGCAACGATAAACAATTTACCTATTGTTTTGATCCATGGGCTTTTTGGTGATCTCAATAATCTAGGCGTACTAGGTCGCGATCTACGTCAAGACCATACCGTGATACAAATTGATGTGCGCAACCATGGGCATTCTCCTCATAGTGAAAGTATGCACTATCACGATATGGCACAAGATGTATTAACCCTACTTGATAGCTTAAATATCGCAAAAGCAATCGTTATAGGTCATTCAATGGGAGGGAAAATTGCAATGGCAATGACCGCTCTCGCACCTCTTCGCCTTGAACGTATCGTGGTTATTGATATGTCTCCTGTTGCTTATAATGTTCGTCGTCATGATAAAATTTTTGCAGCCCTTGAAGCTGTCACTAAAGCTCACGTCACACAACGTACAGAAGCTATTGCTATTATGCGCCCTTTTATTGAAGAAGACGGCGTTATCCAATTCCTGCTTAAATCATTTAAAAAAGGTGAATGGTTATTTAATTTACCCGCAATCAAACAGGCTTACCCCGATATTATTGGTTGGCAAGAGGTGCCTGCTTGGCATCATCCCGTTTTGTTTATACGTGGTGGGCTATCCCCATATATTTTAGATGAATATCGCAATAATATTGCTCGCCAATTTCCACAAGCAACCGCCTTTGTTGTCGCCAATACAGGACATTGGGTGCATTCTGAAAAACCAGAAACAGTAATTAAGGCCATTCGTCGCTTCTTAGCCAAAACAGTATAATGTTCCTTTGTTGGTTATAAATCACCAGCAATACTATTTTATAGCGTACAATTATTGCTCTTAAATCTGTCATTGTTGATAAAAAGACCAAATGACAATAGGTTAAACACAGGAAGCAGTAGCGATACGCCGATATGTGGGGTATTATTGGGCGCTTCATATTGAGTCATTGGTATACGCCCTTTCACAGCAAAATTTATGGCAAAAGAACAAACTGATCGCACCACACTGGATTTGTTCGCAAATGAACGCAGACCTGGGCGACCTAAAACAAACCCGCTTTCTCGGGATGAACAGCTTAGAATTAATAAACGAAACCAATTACGACGTGATCGCGTCAATGGATTACGTCGGGTTGAGTTGAAATTAAATGAGGATGCTGTCAATGCGCTTAATGAGCTTGCGAGCGCAAAAAATGTCAGTCGTAGTGAGCTTATTGAAGAAATATTACTAGAACAACTCGCACAAACTTATGCGTTAAAAAAACATCAAAGCTAAAAAAATCAGCAGGAAAATCACACAAATTCGACAGAATTACCCTGCTCTTTTCGTCAAAATAGTGCTTTAGTTTTCAATTATGAAAACATGATGTTTATCTTTTACTGGTAATTGTTCAAAAATACAGACAAAGAGAATAAAAGAGGTTATCTCACTTTATGGCAATCATAGGAATATTCTTCGGCAGTGATACCGGCAACACTGAAAATATTGCCAAAATGCTTCAAGAAAGATTAGGCGCGGATAATGCCGAAGTTCATGATATCGCAAAATCCAGTCAAGAAGACATCGAAGCATTTGATATTCTATTACTAGGTATTCCTACCTGGTATTATGGTGAAGCACAATGCGATTGGGATGACTTTTTCCCAACATTAGAAGATATTGATTTCAACGGTAAACTTGTTGCTCTATTTGGTTGTGGTGACCAAGAAGACTATGCAGAATACTTCTGTGACGCAATGGGAACTATTCGTGATATCATTGAACCTCGTGGCGCAGTCATTGTGGGTCATTGGCCTACTGAAGGTTATCATTTTGAAGCATCTAAAGGTCTTGCTGATGATAATCACTTTATCGGCCTTGCGATTGATGAAGATCGCCAACCAGAATTAACTGAAGAGCGTGTTGACGCTTGGGTTGCTCAGATCAAAGAAGAGATGAGCCTTGACGAAATTCTGGGATAATATAAATTCTTAATATTGAGAATGATAATTATTCAATGGTGTGCTAAGATAGTGTGATAGGTGGGGTGTTTATTTTTTAATATCATGCCTATAATCATTAAGGTTATTAAATACCCTATGTATTAATGAATATATACAGTATTTTGTGAGCACATATTAAATTCACCATTAGCAACAGGATTAAATCCGCATGACCGACAATAATAAAGCGTTAAAAAATGCTGGGTTAAAAGTTACACTTCCTCGCTTAAAGATCTTGGAAGTGCTCCAGGATCCTGAGTGCCATCATGTCAGTGCTGAAGATCTCTATAAAAAACTGATCGATATCGGCGAAGAGATTGGTCTGGCAACAGTCTATCGCGTCTTAAACCAATTTGATGATGCTGGTATTGTTACCCGACATAATTTTGAAGGTGGTAAATCAGTATTTGAATTAACTCAACAACATCACCATGATCACTTAATTTGCCTTGATTGTGGTAAAGTTATCGAGTTTACTGACGATGCTATCGAAGTTCGTCAAAGAAATATCGCTGAACGCCATGGCATCAAACTTTCCAATCATAGCCTGTATTTATATGGTCACTGCGCCGCAGGTAATTGTAAAGAAGATAGCCACGCACATGATGAGAAGTAATCATTCTGGATAATATCTCAGTAAAAAAAGGAACTGCCTGCAGTTCCTTTTTTATTTGTAACGCTACTTAACCACACTAATACTATGCTTAATATGTTTTAGGTGTACTACGATAGTAAATGTAACAATGACCAATAGTGACCAAGATCCCCACTTCCCAGCATGCACAACAGACCACGCACCAATTTGATTTGGATATTGCCATACACCAAAGAACGTACCGAAATTCTCAGCAAGCCAAATAAAAAAACCTATCAGAACAAAAGCCAGTAACAGAGGCATCCGTCTCTCTGTATCATAAGGCGTAAAATAGACCACACTACGGGCATAAAGACCTAAAATAAATGCCGTTAAATACCAACGATAATCACCAATAAAATGATGAGAAAAGAAATTAATATAAATAGCGAGAGCAACCAAAGTTGCCATCCAATAAGGAGGATAATGTTCTATTCGAACTTTTAAAAAACGCCATGCTTGGATTAAATAACTCCCGACAGCAGAATACATAAACCCTGTAAATAAAGGCACTTCCCACAATTTTGTGTAAGCAAAATCAGGATATTTCCATGAGCCAATCGCTACTGATGTTTTAAATAGCTCCATGACAAAACCTACAACATGAAAAAAACAAATTGCTTTTAATTCATCCCATGTTTCAAGTTTTCCCCATACCATCCATAATTGGAAAACAATAGCGAGAATAAGCAAAACATCATAACGCGGTATACCTAGCACTCCTTTACTAGGCGTCGCAAATAAAATAAAGAAGAAAAAACCAGCGAATAAGCAAGAACGTGCCTCTTTTACACCGAAAAAAAGAAACTCAACAATAAATCGATTTATACCTCTGAAAGGCTTTAATGGTGGCTCTAATAAGAAATCATCCAATCGTTTTAACATGCTTCTTCCTGAAAACCTGTATTATTCAATTGTATTAAATGCAGATTAATAAATATAAATAAAGAAAGGTAAAATAAGTTGCAAGAAATCTGCCATAAAATGAAAAAATGCACAAGAATGAAAAAGACTAAAAAAAAGGATATTAAAAAATATGAATACATTACTCTTTTTTATTTATCATATTTTTTATTGTTTTTTCTTTTTTATCATAATGTTAATTAGATTTTTTATTAAGGATAAAGCGTAATAAATACACTTTATCCTTATTGTTATTTAGAAAATCGTAAATGGCATGATCACATTGAATTTAACGTCTTTTTCATCTTGGAAGATATTACCAAAACCACCTTCATAGCTTGGTATATCGGAATGGTTATCATAACGAGTGTAGTGGAGTTTAAATAACGTACCTTTCGCTCTCCCCTCTTGAACGGTATACATGATGTCGGCATTCCATGCGCTTTCTCTAATACGTTTACTTTGGTCATAAATAGGGTTACTACTCGGTTTTGCATCCCAAGCATACACATAGGAAGTACCAATCGCCCAGCCCGGTAGATCCCAATTTTTTAGATCATACATCACTCCCGCGTATAATGCTTTTTCACCATTGGCGTTAAAATCAGAACGACCATCCCACCAGATATCTAAACGACCATTCGAGGTTGCCCATCCCGGCGTCATACGTTGTAAAAAGTAACCTTGGTTACCTTCTGCTTTAACCCAAGTACCTTCAACTTTAAAATCAAATACATTGTAGGTATAGCCTAAAGTGAATGCTTGTAACCATGCCAAACCATCATAAACATCGTTAATTCCCCCTCCGGTGACTTTATCTTTTGCACCGTAGAATTGATAAGAGGTTTTTAATGTATTATTTGCGATAGGGAAATCGTAAGAAACTTTGCCAAAATATTGATCAATATAACCATCAGCTTGGCCAAATGCGGCTTCTAATACTAAGCTATTTTTAAAATCATATTTGGCACCAAAAGAGTGTAAATAACTAATATTTGTCTCTAAGTCTGCCTTACGGAAATTGTACATATTCCGATACCACGGCGCTTTATATTCATCAGTCCACATATATGAGAAAGAGAGTTCACCATTTTTATCGAAATCAAATACAGCGCCCGCTTCTGCACCACGATAAGTACCGGGTAAGAAACTCCAATGAGGACGTAATAATGTTTGTCCTTTAGGTTGAATATATCCACCTTGAGCCCAGAAATGGCCCAATTTAAATTTAGCAGCAGCTTTATAAATACTCACGCCACTGCGATCACCTGTCCATTTTTCATCCCAGCGACTTTTTGCATCACTAAATCCTATTTCATTAGGTGCAGCTGGCCCACTGTTGTTAAGTTCAACAGCACCAAAAGCAGCTAAATCAATACCAAAAAAATCACCCAGATAACCAGAAGAAAAATCAAGATTAGCGTTAAAGGTAGAGTGGTGTAAATTGGCTTTATATTTGCCGTAATCAGGACTGTTTGGTGTTAACTCTTTTCTATCACGGTCACGTTGCCAGTAATAGATCCCCCCTGTCAGGGTTGAGTCATCAATAAATCCTTCAGCATAAGACATTTTCGCAGGTAGTGCAGTTACAAGCAATGCGCCCATAACGGCAAGTGCCACCCTGCCTGGTTTAGCATGTTGCATAACCATAGCATTGTTTCCTCTTTGACTTTGACTAAAAAAGAAATAAGCACCAACGCCTATTTCCAAATATAAAACCCCAAATGGGGAAAAAACCTAAAATTAGGTTAACAACAGCTTATTTTTCGCGACGCGAATTATCAACCTAAAAAAAAGAATTTTTATCAAAATATGACCAAGGGCACATTACTTAATTACAGTTTCATATTTTTTCTTTAGTCAATGAGGGACAAGTAGAACGTAAGTATTTTTTAATATATTGATATTAAAAAAGAAAATTATCACACCTAATATGATAATGTTTCGTTTTTATAGAAAAGAATTATTAGTCGTATTAATTAATAAACTTTTTTAGAAAAGAAAAATATGTGTCATGGTTCACATTTTTATTATTATAGACAAATTCAATATAATCATATGAAATAAAAGAAGAAGATGATGACAAAAGTTAATAATTTAACACAACGTAAATAAGAATTGATACAAATAATAGCTATAGAAACTCACATTACAAAATAAAAAATAATAATTATTGGTCAATAAAAACAAACTTATTTGATAAATAAAAAATGCTCGATAAATTATTATCGAGCATTTTATTAAGATGTGAGTTTAGTGATATTACACGCCACTAAAACAGAGCGTATTAACCTTGTTTCGAAATCTTCGCCCAAGTATCACGTAAACCAACAGTACGGTTAAAGACCAGTTTATCCGCTGTCGAAAGCTTATCAGCACAGAAGTAACCTTCACGCTCAAATTGATACGCTTTTTCAATAGCCGCATCTTTTAAGCTTGCTTCCACAAAACCTTGACGGATCACTAATGATTCAGGGTTAATGGTTGATAAGAAATCCTCTTCAGCACCAGGATTAGGTACGCTAAATAAACGATCATAAAGACGAATTTCTGCTGGAATAGCATGTGGAATGCTGACCCAGTGGATCACCCCTTTTACTTTACGACCATCAGCCGGATCTTTATTTAACGTCTGTGGATCGTAAGTACAATAAATGGTGGTTATTTCACCTTGTTCATCTTTTTCAACTCGTTCTGCTTTAATGACATAAGCATTACGCAGACGGACTTCTTTACCTAATACCAGACGTTTATATTGACGATTGGCTTCTTCTTTAAAGTCTGCACGATCAATATAAATTTCACGGCTAAATGGTACTTCACGAGTTCCCATTTCTGGTTTATTTGGGTGATTTGGCGCAGTTAAAATCTCTTCACCTTCTGGCATATTTTCAATCACTAAACGTACCGGATCGATAACAGCCATCGCACGAGGTGCATTTTCGTTTAAATCATCACGAATACAAGCTTCTAATGATGCCATTTCCACGTTGTTATCTTGTTTGGTCACACCAATACGTTGACAGAATTCGCGGATTGACTCAGCCGTATAACCACGACGACGTAAGCCAGAAATTGTCGGCATACGCGGATCATCCCAACCATCAACAATATTTTCTGTCACAAGCTGATTTAGCTTGCGCTTAGACATGACGGTATATTCAAGATTAAGACGTGAGAACTCATATTGACGAGGGTGGCAAGGAATAGTGATATTATCCAACACCCAATCATATAAACGACGGTTATCTTGGAATTCCAAAGTACATAAAGAATGTGTGATATTTTCCAATGCATCAGAAATACAATGGGTAAAATCATACATTGGATAAATGCACCATTTGTTACCTGTTTGATGGTGTTCAGCGAATTTGATCCGGTAAAGAACAGGATCACGCATGACAATAAATGGTGATGCCATGTCAATTTTCGCACGTAGGCACGCTTTCCCCTCTTCAAAGCCACCCGCACGCATTTTTTCAAATAGCGCTAAGTTTTCTTCTACACTACGAGAGCGATAAGGGCTATTTTTTCCTGGCTCTTTGAGTGTGCCACGATATTCACGAATTTCTTCAGCACTCAACTCATCAACATAAGCCAAGCCTTTGTTAATCAGCTCAATCGCATATTGATACAGTTGATCAAAATAGTCAGAGGAGTAATGAACGTTACCATCCCATTGGAAACCTAACCACTGAACGTCTTTTTGAATCGAGTTGATATATTCAACATCTTCTTTTACTGGATTCGTATCATCAAAACGTAAATTACATTTACCTTGATAATCTTGTGCAATACCAAAATTTAAGCAAATTGATTTTGCATGGCCAATATGAAGATAGCCATTAGGTTCAGGAGGGAAACGGGTATGGACACTATTATGTTTCCCGGTAGCCAGATCTTCGTCAATAATTTGACGAATAAAGTTCGTTGGGCGGGCATCTGCCTCATTCATGGTCATTTTTTCCTCAAAGCAAAACGCATATTGACCTACTATAATCCAATAAGCAGGTTTCATAAATACCCTAGCGAAAGAGAGCGCAGAGATATTTATCAAGATAGGGATAAAAAAACGGGAAGTAGACAACACTCCCCGTTTTATCGTCTTATTTAACCATCTCTTTATAGAGGATTAAATATCTATATGATATTTATTTTAATACTTTATAGATTATGGTGTTATTTGCCGTCACTTGGCCGGATGCAATATCACTCACTTTATCAAAGTCATCGATATTACTGATGATAACCGGACTTATCATTGATTTAGCATTAGTGTTTAAATACTCAAGATCTAGCTCTAAGATAGGCTGGCCGAGTTTAACCTCTGTACCTTCTTCAACCAGACGTTTAAAGCCTTTTCCTCCTAATGCGACCGTATCAATCCCCATATGGACGATAATCTCAACACCGTTATCCGTTTCAATGCAAAATGCGTGGTTAGTATCAAAGATTTTTACTACCGTACCGGCAGCAGGTGCCATCACAATATTTGATGTGGGTTTAATAGCAAGACCATCTCCCACGACACCGCTTGAGAAAGCTTCATCAGGCACATCTTTTAATGCAACCACTTCACCATCAAATGGCGCGACCATTTCAAGAATGACTTTGGCATCATTATTAGTCTGTTTTTCTGATGTTTTTTCTGTCGATACCGCGTTATCTGTATGTCTACCAGCATAAGCGGCAACTGGGCCTTGTGCTAATACATCACGCATGGCACTCGCAACGATTTCAGCCCGTGTCCCCACAATCACTTGAACACTTTGTTTATTTAAGCGAATAACCCCTGAAGCACCTAGGTGTTTTGCGTAAGCATCGTTGACTACACTGGCATCTTTTACATTTAAACGTAAACGAGTAATACAAGCATCAATACCAGTTAAGTTATCTGAGCCACCAACTGCAGCGATATATTGACGTGCTTCTTGTTGCACTGCTTCTTTGCTATTAGTGGGGACGGCTTTGATATCTTCATCATAGCCGTCTGCGGTTTCATCCCCCGCCACTTCATCTTCACGACCCGGTGTTTTCAGGTTAAATTTAGTAATAGTGAAACGGAAAATACCATAGTAAATGAAGAAGAATGCGATACCTTGCACAATCAACATATACCATTTAACCGCCAGAGGGTTGCGTGAAGATAAGAACATATCCACAAGGCCCGCACTAAAGCCAAAGCCTGAAATCCACTCCATACTTGCGGCAATATAAACAGAAATCGCCATTAAGAATGCGTGAATAACATAAAGCACTGGAGCAACAAACATAAAGGAGAATTCAAGCGGTTCAGTGATCCCCGTAAAGAATGCCGCAAATGCCCCAGCCATCATGATACCGGCAACTTTTGCTTTATGCTCTTTGCGCGCACAATGATAAATAGCCAGTGCTGCCCCTGGTAAACCAAACATCATAACTGGGAAGAAACCTGCTTGATAACGTCCTGTCACACCGACCGTTGCCAAGCCCGCATCAATCGCTTGCTGACCAGCAAGGAAGTTAGGAATATCATTAATACCCGCCACATCAAACCAGAACACAGAGTTCAGCGCATGGTGTAAACCAACAGGAATTAATAGGCGGTTAAAGAAAGCATAAATACCGGCGCCCAAAGCCCCCATATCTTTAATGCTTTCACCAAAGCTCACTAAGCCGCCGTAAATTACCGGCCAGATATACATTAGAATAAAGGCGACGATAATCATCAAGAATGACGTGAGGATCGGCACTAAGCGACGACCACTAAAAAATGATAATGCACGAGGTAATTCGACACTGCTAAAGCGGTTATACAGCTCAGCTGAAAGTACCCCAACCAGAATACCGACAAACTGGTTGTTTATTTTACCAAAAGCCACAGGCACTTCTGCAAGTGGTAGACCTTTGATCATCGATACCGCAGCAGGTGAACAAAGTGTAGTCACCACTAAAAAGCCGACAAAGCCAGTTAAGGCCGCCGCCCCGTCTTTGTCTTTTGACATACCATAAGCAACACCTATCGCAAACAATACTGACATATTATCGATAATGGCAGCACCTGATTTGATCAGTAAAGCAGCTAGCGCATTATCGTTTCCCCAGCCTACCGGATCAATCCAGTAGCCTATTCCCATCAGAATTGCTGCAGCAGGCAATGTCGCAACGGGCACCATCAATGCCCGTCCTATCTTTTGCAGATAACTTAAAATATTCACACACTCCCCCTTGGATAACCCCTATTTGGGATCTTATTTATACTCATTTATATTTATTGATGAGTTAATTATTTAATTCCATTTTTAGTCTAAAAAAATTATTTTGTATCGCAAATTAATTAGTGCTAATTTGTGATTAAAGTCACCTATATAGGATATTTTTTAGCTTAAATGCTGGCTAAGTCAGAAAGCTTATTTTATGATTAAAAATATCTTTTGAAGGATTGATGTCTTCATTGACTAAAAATGAAAAGCAATTCGTGTTATAGATGAGTCACTGATAATCACGCATTGAAATAGTATGTAACTTGATTGTCAGATTTGTCTTTTTTCTATGAGGTTATTATGAGGTTAATCCCCCTATCCACGGCACAGCAAGTGGGAAAATGGTCGGCTAATTATATCGTTGAGAAAATCAACGCATTTGCGCCAAGCGCCGATCGTCCTTTTGTTCTTGGTTTACCTACTGGTGGTACGCCATTAGCAACGTACAAAGCGCTAATTGAACTACATCGTGCAGGTAAAGTAAGTTTCCAGCATGTTGTCACCTTCAATATGGACGAATATGTTGGCATTCCAGCAGATCACCCACAAAGTTATCGTACTTTTATGTATGAGAACTTTTTTAATCATATTGATATTAAAGATGAAAATATCAATTTATTAAACGGTAATGCAACAGATCCACAAGCAGAATGTGCACGTTATGAGGCGAAAATAAAGTCTTATGGCAAAATCAATCTGTTTATGGGAGGTGTTGGTAATGATGGTCATATCGCTTTTAATGAACCCGCCTCATCACTCGCTTCTCGTACACGGATGAAAACACTGACTGAAGATACTCGTCTCGCTAATTCACGATTCTTCGACAACGATATCAATAAAGTGCCTAAATATGCGCTAACTGTCGGTGTAGGGACATTATTAGATGCAGAAGAGTTAATGATTTTAGCGACTGGCATCAATAAGGCTCAAGCAGTACAGGTGGCAACAGAAGGTGCTGTTAATCATCTATGGACTATCTCTTGCGTGCAATTACACCCTAAAGCAATTTTAGTCTGTGATGATCCGGCGACAATGGAACTGCGTGTGAAAACACTGAGTTATTTTCAGCAAATTGAAGCGCAAGAGCGCCAGCAATACCAAGACTAAGTTTAGTAAATTAAGTACCTACGATAAGTAGTGGAAAACTAAGCTCTCTTACTTATCAGCCAGAATTTGCTGGCTGATATCGGTTTTTTAGATTGACTTCCCTTATATTAGGAGACAAAGGTATGTTTGCCTTAACAAATGCTGTTATTTATACAGGTTATGACCGTTTAGAAGATCACGCCATTATTATTAACGGGTCACGTATTGAGCAGGTTTGCCCACAGGATCAACTACCAAAAGATATAGCCACTCGTGATATGCAAGGTGCGATTGTCTCCCCCGGTTTTATTGATTTACAAGTCAATGGCTGTGGCGGTGTACAATTTAATGACACCGCGGAAAATGTCACAGTAAAAACGCTAGAGATTATGCAAAAAGCCAATGAACGCTTAGGCTGTACTAGCTATTTACCAACATTAATTACCTGTTCTGATGAATTGATGAAAATAGGCATTGAAGCAACTCGTGCTTATATGCAAAAACACCAAAATAAAGTGTTGGGATTACATTTAGAAGGCCCTTATATCAATATCATTAAAAAAGGGACACATGATCCTCAATTTATTCGTCAACCAAGTGCACAGATGATTGACTATTTGTGTGATAACGCTGATGTCATCGCTAAAATTACACTCGCACCAGAAATGGTCGATGAAAAATATGTTCGTCAATTAATCACAGCAGGTATTGTTGTTTCTGCAGGCCACTCAAATGCCACCTATGAAGAAGCGCGTAAAGGCTTTCGTAACGGTATTTCATTGTCGACTCACCTTTATAATGCAATGCCTTATATTTCAGGTCGTGGCCCGGGTCTTGTAGGGGCAATTTATGATACCCCTGAGGTTTACGCAGGGATCATTGCCGATGGTTTACATGTTTCATGGGCAAATATCCGTAACAGTAAGCGCTTAAAAGGTGAAAAACTGTTATTAGTGACAGATGCGACAGCTCCTGCGGGGCTTGATCCAAATAAAAATGAGATGGATAGCTTCGTTTTTGCTGGAAAAACGATATATTATCGCAATGGGCTGTGTGTGGATGCGGACGGTACATTAAGTGGTTCATCACTCACGATGATTGACGCTATTAAAAATAGTGTACTTCATGTTGGTATTCCATTAGATGAAACGTTGCGTATGGCAACACTTTACCCTGCCCGTGCGATTGGTGCAGATAACGAACTCGGTACAATTGAAGCAGGTAAAATAGCAAATATTGCTTCTTTTGATAAGGACTTCAACCTTTGCACAACATTTGTCAATGGTATTGAAATAACAGATAACTAATGGATGTAAATGCTGATGAGTCACAACAACACTGAAACGCAAATTGGCAATATCGATCTTGTTAAGCAACTTAACAGTGCGATTGTATATCGGCTCATTGATCAACACGGGCCGATTTCTCGTATTCAAATCGCCGAGCAGAGCCAACTCGCCCCTGCCAGTGTCACTAAAATTACTCGTCAGCTTCTTGAACGTGGCTTGATTAAAGAAGTTGATCAACAGGCTTCAACCGGAGGTCGTCGCGCAATATCCATTGTTGTGGAACATCGCCGTTTTAATACCGTCAGCGTCCGATTAGGACGCAATGATGCCACTGTTGCTCTTTATGATCTCAGTGGTAAAGCCTTAGTAGAGCAACACTACCCTTTAGAACAAAGCACCCAACAAGAAGTTGAAACCTTGCTTATTAATGCTATTGATGATTTTATTAAACAAAATCAACGTCGTATTAATGAGCTTATTTCAATTTCAATTATCTTGCCCGGGTTAGTTGATCCTAATAAAGGCATTGTCCACTATATGCCTCATATGAAGGTAAATAACTGGGCACTCGTTGATAGCTTAGAAAAACACTTTGATCTGCCTTGCTATGCGGGCCATGATATTCGGAGTCTCGCCTTAGCAGAAAACTATTTTGGTGCCACCAGAGATTGTGAAGATTCTATCTTGGTTCGTATTCATCGTGGCGCAGGGGCTGGTGTTATTATCAACAACAAAATTTTGCTCAACCAGCGTGGTAATCTTGGTGAAATTGGTCATATCCAAATAGATCCATTAGGAGAGCGTTGCCACTGTGGTAACTTTGGTTGTTTAGAGACTATTGCGTCCAATAGCGCAATAGAAGCTAAAGTCCGCTACCAACTTGAACAAGGCTATCCCAGCCAGCATTTATCTGCAACACAATGCCAAATTCAAGATATATGCGATGCCGCGGTAAAAAACGATCCCCTCGCTGTTGAAACCATTAAACAAGTGGGTCTTCATCTAGGTAAAGCCATCGCCATTGCAATTAACCTATTTAACCCACAAAAAGTGGTTCTGGCAGGAGAAGTGACCGAAGCGGCTGAAATATTACTACCGTCGATCCAAAGTTGCATTAATACCCAAGTATTAAAAGAGTTTAGAGAAGCGCTTCCTGTTGTTATCTCCGAACTTGATCATCGCTCAGCCATTGGGGCATTTGCACTTACCAAGCGAGCAATGCTTAATGGAGAGTTACTACAATATTTATTCGACAAATAATCTTTTTGTTACAATAAAACAGCTTTTTAAATGAAGGCTGTTATTTATCTCAATTAAGATTAATTTTAGGATAAATTTCAACCAGTCATCTTTCTTTAAAAAACAACGTGCAGCTAAAATAACTGTGCGTTGTTTTATTATGTCACCACCACACCGCTATATCCCCTTCCCTGTGCTATCAAATTATCACCTATTAGGCTGTTTTTTCTTTTTATTCAGACAATCTGTTGTTATTTACTTAGTAAGATTTTTCATCAATAAGGTTGTTTTTTGGATCTTTTTTCGACAAAATGATTAACCAGCGAGCAAACGAACACTTTTCTCGAAAATTAATGCAAAAAGCAGTTGACGGATTTGTCTGTAATACGCATAATGCGCCCCGCAACGCCGACGAAGGTTATGCAAAAAAAGATGGCTATGTAGCTCAGCTGGTTAGAGCACAACACTCATAATGTTGGGGTCACAGGTTCGAATCCCGTCATAGCCACCATCTTTTTTGCGGGAGTGGCGAAATTGGTAGACGCACCAGATTTAGGTTCTGGCGCCGCAAGGTGTGCGAGTTCAAGTCTCGCTGGCATACCCTGGTTCGAATCCAGGTACCCCAGCCATTTTCCTGATAGATAATATGCGTGTTGACAATTGAATTAGCGGATGGGGTATCGCCAAGCGGTAAGGCACCAGGTTTTGATCCTGGCATTCCCAGGTTCGAATCCTGGTACCCCAGCCATATTTCTGCTAAATTCAATAAATAGTGAGAAATTATCTCCTATTGGCTATGTAGCTCAGCTGGTTAGAGCACAACACTCATAATGTTGGGGTCACAGGTTCGAATCCCGTCATAGCCACCATTTTGGGGTATCGCCAAGCGGTAAGGCACCAGGTTTTGATCCTGGCATGCCCTGGTTCGAATCCAGGTACCCCAGCCATATTCTGAAAGAGAGACTCGTTAAACGAGTCTTTTTTTCTCAAAGGTTGTTGCGGGAGTGGCGAAATTGGTAGACGCACCAGATTTAGGTTCTGGCGCCGCAAGGTGTGCGAGTTCAAGTCTCGCCTCTCTCATACTTATCATTGTTTGCTCGATAATCTACATAGACTCATCGTAACGTTATTTTTTGATCAAGCTGTACATATATTCATACCAATACTATACTCCCCCATAGTATAATTAAGGATTATGTATGCCACACTCACCAGCAGAAAAAAAAGCCGCGTTAACCCGTGTAAGAAAAATCAAAGGGCAAATTTTGGCATTAGAAACCGCCCTTGAAAACGAAAATGAATGCGGCCAAGTTTTACAGCAAATTGCTGCCATTCGGGGTGCTATCAATGGCCTGATGGCGGGCGTACTCGAAAGTCATTTACGTGAAGGTCTAATGGATGCCGTCGCTTCTCCTGAAGATCAAAAAAACTCCGTTGATGATGCAATCTCACTAATACGCACTTACCTGCGCTAATAACAACAAGGATATCATTATGAAATCTCGTGCTGCGGTCGCCTTTGGACCAGGAGAGCCTTTAAAAATTGTTGAAGTTGATGTGATGCCACCTCAAGCAGGTGAGGTATTGATTAAAATTAGTCACACTGGCGTATGCCATACTGATGCCTTTACCCTTTCAGGTGATGATCCTGAGGGTGTTTTCCCGGCCATTTTAGGTCATGAAGGCGCGGGGGTGGTGGTTGAAGTAGGTGAAGGCGTCACCAGTGTCAAACCGGGTGATCACGTGATCCCTCTCTATACCGCAGAATGTGGCGAATGCCTATTTTGTAAATCAGGCAAAACGAATCTCTGTGTAGCAGTAAGAGCAACCCAAGGTAAAGGCTTAATGCCTGATGGCACAACGCGCTTTTCCTATAATGGACAACCTATTTATCACTATATGGGCTGCTCTACCTTTAGTGAGTATACGGTAGTAGCTGAAGTATCACTCGCTAAAATCAATCCACAAGCCAACCATGAAGAAGTCTGCTTACTTGGTTGCGGCGTGACAACAGGTATTGGTGCTGTACATAATACGGCAAAAGTACAACAAGGTGACTCGGTGGCTGTATTTGGTTTAGGTGGCATTGGTCTTGCTGTACTGCAAGGCGCTAGACAAGCCAAAGCAGGCCGTATTTTTGCGATTGATACTAATCCTGAAAAATTTGCATTAGCACGCCAATTTGGTGCCACAGACTGTTTAAATCCCAATGATTATGACAAACCTATTCAAGAAGTACTGGTTGAAATGACTCAGTGGGGCGTTGATCATACTTTTGAGTGTATTGGTAACGTCAATGTGATGAGAGCCGCTCTAGAGAGTGCTCACCGTGGTTGGGGGCAATCTATCATTATTGGTGTTGCGGGGGCAGGACAAGAGATCTCAACACGCCCTTTCCAACTCGTCACAGGTCGTTCATGGAAAGGGACTGCATTTGGCGGAGTAAAAGGTCGTAGCCAACTACCCAATATGGTTGAAGATGCAATGAATGGGAAAATCGAACTCAAACCTTTTGTGACCCACACTTTACCTCTTGAAAAAATAAATGAAGCCTTTGATTTAATGCATGAAGGTAAATCAATTAGAACTGTTATTCATTTCGATTAATCACTCTCAGGCCTATTATCAAATAGGTCTGACTTTGTTGTTAAGGAGTCAAAATGAACAACATTGAACGCCATGCCTGTTTTGGCGGTTGGCAAGAGGTTTATCAACACACCTCTACCACCCTCAATTGTGAGATGAAATTTGCTATCTATCTCCCGCCTATGGAAGATGGGCAAAAATATCCGGTTTTATATTGGTTATCTGGATTAACTTGTAATGAACAAAACTTCATTACCAAAGCCGGAGCACAGCAATATGCTGCGCAACACGGTGTTATTTTAGTGGTACCTGATACTAGCCCTCGCGGTGAAAATGTGGCTGATGATAGTGCTTATGATTTAGGACAAGGTGCTAGTTTTTATCTGAATGCCACACAGGCACCTTGGGATAGTCATTATAAAATGTATGACTACATTGTTAATGAACTCCCTAAATTGATTGAGACACATTTTCCTGCCAATGAGCGACGTGCTATTAGTGGACATTCAATGGGGGGACATGGTGCATTGATGATTGGTTTGCGTAATTTGTCTCGCTATTGCAGTATTTCAGCGTTTTCCCCCATTGTTGCACCAACCCAAGTCCCTTGGGGACAAAAAGCCTTCAGCGCTTATTTAGGCGACGATATGGCACAATGGCAACAATATGACACGATTGAATTACTGAATAAAACACCACAGACAGTGCCCATACGAGTGGATGTCGGTCTTGATGATCCTTTTTACCAACAGCAACTACAGCCAGAACGTTTAGCACAAGTGTGTGATAAAAAACAGTTTGCGTGCTGTTTAAATTTACATCAAGGCTACGACCACAGTTACTATTTTGTCGCGAGTTTTATCGGTGAACATATAGCCTTTCATGCTAAGCACTTAAAGGCTTAAACCTAATGCGATGATCGATGAAGACAATTCAGATCATCGCATTGCTCATCATTTAATCCCTAAAGCATAACGTAGCGCGGCTTCTTTCGCTTTTCCTGCATGCTGCGCAGCTAATAATCCGATATTTCTGGCTAATTTTAAACCTGGTAATTGATGGCTAAAAGCGTGGTAAAAGAGATCCATTCCTGCCTGCATCAGCATATTATCAGGCATACGACGGCGCTGATATTTTTTTAACAATGCCATTGAATGCCAAGGTTCAAAATGCTGTTTCGCTTGCGCCACTAAATTAAGCAAGCAATCCACATCACGATAACCGAGGTTAACCCCCTGTCCTGCTAATGGATTAATAGTATGTGCCGCATCCCCCACTAAAATCACACCATTATCAACATAACGACTAGCATGCTGACGAGTTAATGGGAAAGAGCCTGCTGCAATAGGTGTCACTTTGCCTAAGCGTTCAGGGAAAGCATGTTCGATTTCTTTTTCTAACTGTGCCATTGACATCGTTTGTAGCTTTCTAATTCTCTGCGGAGAATCATACCAAACTAAGCAAGCCCAATTATCAAACAAAGGCAAATAAGCCCGTGGCCCTGAAGGGTAAAAGCGTTGCCATGTACCCTTTTCTGGTGGCAATTGCGTTTTCACAGTGATTAACATACAGGATTGACGATACTGCCAACCATTACTGCCAATCCCTGCCATTTGACGCACTTGCGAATTAGCCCCATCGGCCCCTACAACTAACTGAGTGGTGATTTCCTGACCATCAGCAAGCGTGACTTGCCATTTATTATCTAAGTATTTCATGTTACTTAGACTATTTGGGCATAATAAAGTGATATTGCTATAACGTTCTGCTTCTTGCCACAATGCCAATTGCAAAATGCGATTTTCAACCATATAACCTAATTCAGGTAAACCAAGACTTTTGGCATCAAAAATAACATGGGCATTATCTTCTTCCCATGTTTCGAGGGTTAGGTATGGCGCACTGCGCATCGCTAAAACATGTTGCCATGCACCTAGCTGTTTTAATAAACTAACGGACGCGCAGCTGATCGCAGAAATACGAATATCAGGATGAGATGAGGCATCAAAAGGTGCTGGAGATTGCCGTTCTACCATTGCAACACGCAACCCTTCTTGCGCCAGCCCAATGGCAACGGCTGCGCCAATCATGCCACCACCGGCAATGACTGCATCAAAATCGTTTTTTACATTTCTCATCATTGTTATGCCATAACTCATTGCTTTAAAAATAATAGGTAAGCGCTATATCAGTTTATTAGAAATAAGCAAAACTGAACGCCAGAAAGAATTAGCGCCGACTGACTCTAGTCACTGACCACACAAATGACTACAATAACCGCCTTATTGGCTTATTACACGCAACGTTTTTCAGTGATTAGCTATTATCTCACTGTAAATACCGGATTTATACAATGTCGACGATAAAAAAACTGTACATTAAAACTTGGGGCTGCCAGATGAATGAGTACGATTCATCTAAAATGGCAGACCTACTCGAAAGCACCCACGGTTATCAGTTAACCGATGTCGCCGAAGATGCGGACATTCTACTGCTAAATACCTGTTCTATCCGTGAGAAAGCACAAGAAAAAGTCTTTCATCAGTTAGGACGTTGGAAAAATTTTAAAGATAATAAACCTGATATTATCATCGGCGTTGGTGGTTGTGTTGCCTCTCAAGAAGGTGAATACATTCGTCAACGTGCGCAGTGTGTCGATATTATCTTCGGACCACAAACCTTACACCGCTTACCAGAAATGATTAATCAGGTAAAAGGCACCAAAAGCCCAGTGGTCGATATCAGTTTCCCTGAAATTGAAAAATTTGACCGTCTACCTGAACCTCGTGCTGAAGGCCCTTCTGCATTTGTTTCTATCATGGAAGGCTGTAATAAATACTGCTCATTTTGTGTAGTGCCTTATACGCGTGGTGAAGAAGTCAGCCGCCCTTGTGATGATATTCTATTTGAAATCGCACAACTGGCCGCTCAAGGGGTACGCGAAGTTAATCTATTAGGTCAAAACGTCAATGCTTATCGTGGTGAAACCTTTGACGGGCAAATCTGTAGTTTTGCAGAATTACTGCGCCTAGTGGCAGCGATTGATGGTATTGATCGTATTCGTTTTACTACCAGCCACCCTATTGAGTTTACTGACGATATTATTGCGGTTTATGAAGATACCCCTGAATTGGTTAGCTTCTTACACTTACCAGTACAAAGCGGATCAGATCGTATTTTAACCTTAATGAAGCGTAATCATACAGCTCTTGAATATAAGAGCATTATTCGTAAATTACGCAAAGCACGCCCTGATATTCTGATAAGCTCAGACTTTATCATTGGTTTCCCAGGTGAAACGCAAGATGATTTCGAAAAAACCATGAAATTAATTGCGGATGTAAACTTTGATATGAGCTTTAGCTTTATCTATTCAGCCCGTCCAGGAACCCCTGCGGCTGATTTACCTGATGATGTGAGCGAAGAAGAGAAGAAACAGCGTTTATATCTGTTACAACAGCGCATTAATCAGCAAGCAATGAATTACAGCCGTGCCATGCTTAACAGCGTACAACGTATTCTTGTGGAAGGCCCTTCACGTAAAAATGTGATGGAACTTTCAGGTCGTACCGAAAATAACCGCGTGGTTAACTTCGAAGGTACACCGGATATGATTGGTAAATTCGTTGATGTCGAAATTGTTGACGTTTACGCTAACTCATTGCGTGGTAAAGTGGTCAGAACGGAAGATCAAATGGATTTACGTATCCATGAATCACCAGAATCCGTTATTGCCCGTACTCGTAAAGAAGATGAATTAGGTGTAGGTGTTTACCAACCTTAATTGATCAGACTTAACAAAAGGATACTCAGTGACAGTAATAGCCCATACACAGGTAGCGACCCAAGAGATTTTCTTAGAGCCCGCAGATAATGACCGTTTAATGAGTTTATGTGGCCCATTTGACGACAATATTAAGCAACTTGAACGCCGTTTAGGTATCGAGATCAATCACCGTGATAACCGTTTTAAACTAACGGGTAAATCACTGAATGTGAATGCAGCTGCAGGAATTTTGCGACATCTGTATGTGGAAACCTCACCCATTAAAGGTGTGATACCCGACATCGACCCTGAGCAAATTCACCTTGCCATCAAAGAGAGCCGAGTGCTTGAGCAAAGTGATGAGCATGTGCCTGAATTTGGGAAATCGACCAATATTCGCACTAAACGCGGCGTGATAAAACCACGTACGCCTAACCAAGCGCAATATATTGCCAATATCCAAACTCACGATATTACTTTTGGTATCGGGCCTGCAGGTACAGGGAAAACCTATCTGGCTGTTGCTGCCGCTGTCGATGCCCTTGAGCGTCAAGAAGTACGCCGTATTTTACTGACTCGCCCTGCGGTAGAGGCGGGTGAAAAGCTCGGTTTTTTACCCGGTGATTTAAGCCAAAAAGTCGATCCGTATTTACGACCACTTTATGATGCGTTATTCGAGATGTTAGGTTTTGAAAAAGTTGAGAAACTGATAGAGCGTAATGTGATTGAAGTGGCCCCTTTAGCTTATATGCGAGGTCGTACACTCAATGACGCATTTATTATTCTCGATGAAAGTCAAAACACCACAATCGAACAGATGAAGATGTTTTTAACGCGTATCGGTTTTAACTCTAAAGCGGTCATCACAGGTGATATCACGCAAATCGACCTTCCTCGAGGCCATAAATCCGGATTGCGTCATGCCATAGAAGTGCTATCTAATGTCGATGATTTAAGCTTTAACTTCTTCCATAGTGAAGACGTGGTTCGCCATCCTGTGGTTGCTAAGATTGTTGTCGCATATGAAGCTTGGGAAGTTGAAGATCAAAAACGTCGCCAAGCAATTAAAGCAGAAAAAGAGAGACTGCAGAGAGAAAATCATGAGTGAAGTGATTCTTGATTTACAAGTTGCCACTGAAAATACACAAGGGCTTCCGAGTGAAGCCCAATTTATCACTTGGCTGGAAGCCGTACTACCGCAATTTCAGCCTATTAGTGAAGTGACTATCCGTATCGTTGATGAAGCGGAAAGCCATGAGTTAAACCTAACTTATCGTGGAAAAGATAGGCCAACTAATGTACTTTCTTTTCCTTTTGAAGCACCGCCTGAAGTGGAATTACCTTTACTGGGTGATTTAATTATCTGTCGTCAGGTCGTTGAAAAAGAAGCCGATGAGCAAAATAAAACTGTTGAAGAGCACTGGGCACACATGGTTATCCATGGTTGTCTGCACCTTTTAGGCTATGATCATATTGAAGATGATGAAGCTGAAGAAATGGAAGGTTTAGAGACAGAAATCTTACAAAAATTAGGTTATGAAGATCCCTATTTGATTGAAAAAGAGTAACAGTTCTCTTTATTTTATGATAAATACTATATCTAATAACCATTCAATGAGGAAAAATAGTTAAAACGCCATGAGCGACGACCAATCTTCGAGTAACGATAACCCTGGTCCTAAAAAGGGGTTTCTCACACTGCTTAATCAGTTATTCCACGGTGAACCTAAAAATCGTGATGATCTGATGGAGCTTATCCGCGATTCTGAACAGAAAGAATTAATCGATCCTGATACCCGTGATATGTTAGAGGGGGTAATGGATATCGCTGAACAGCGTGTACGGGATATTATGATCCCCCGCTCGCAAATCGTCACATTAAAACGCAATCAAACCCTTGATGAGTGCCTTGATGTGATTATTGATTCAGCGCACTCTCGCTTTCCTGTCATCAGTGAAGACAAAGATCATATTGAAGGCTTATTAATGGCAAAAGATTTATTGCCATTTATGCGTACTGGTGCTGAGCCATTTAGTATAGACAAAGTTTTACGTTCTGCTGTCGTTGTACCAGAAAGTAAACGCGTTGACCGCTTACTAAAAGAGTTCCGTTCGCAACGCTATCATATGGCTATTGTCATTGATGAATTTGGTGGTGTTTCTGGTTTGGTCACGATTGAAGATATTCTTGAACTTATCGTCGGCGAAATTGAAGATGAGTATGATGATGAGGATGATATTGATATTCGTCCATTAAGTCGCCATACCTACTCAGTGAGAGCATTAACCCAAATAGAAGATTTTAATGAGGCATTTGGTACTCACTTTAGTGATGAAGAAGTCGATACGATTGGTGGTTTAGTTATGCAAGCCTTCGGTCATCTTCCTGCTAGAGGTGAAACTATTACCATTGATAATTACCAATTTAAAGTTGTTATGGCAGATAGCCGTAAAATTATTCAGGTTTATGTGCACATTCCTGACGATGCGCCTGTACCTGAACTAGGTAATGATGTGTAGGATATTAATGAATAATTTCTCTTTATTAAACCGCCAGTGGGTTCGCACCCTACTGGCGGTTTTTTTCGGTGCCAGTGGCACACTCGCGTTTTCTCCCTTTGATTTCTGGCCTGCAGCGTTAATTTCTTTATCAGGTTTGCTACTGATAATAACGCAACGAACCACACGACAAGGGGCATGGCTTGGTTTTGCCTGGGGATTTGGATTATTTGGTAGTGGTGTAAACTGGGTATATGTCAGCATTGCTGATTTTGGGGGAATGCCATTTGCTATCAATATTTTCTTAGTCATATTGTTAGCCCTTTACCTATCGCTTTATACCGCCCTATTTGCCGGATTATTAAACAAGTTCTTCCCTAAACCTACCGTTTGGCGTTTTGTCTTTGCGGCTCCCGCTGTATGGCAACTCACTGAATTTTTAAGAGGCTGGGTGTTATCAGGGTTTCCGTGGTTACAATTTGGTTATAGCCAAATTGATGGCCCATTAAAAGGTATTGCACCTGTTTTTGGTGTCACCATGATAACCTTTTTGCTGACCATAATTAGTGGACTTATTGCTGTCGCTATCTATCGTAAATCACTATATAGTGCGGTGATCGGAGCAATATTATTACTCTTACCTATCAGCTTTAAATCTTATCAATGGTATCAACCTTTAACTGATGAAACACAAGAAATTGCCTTAGTTCAAGGCAATATCGCGCAATCATTAAAATGGCAACCCGGTACTTTAGAAAGTACGTTAAACACCTATCTCACCTTAAGTCGCCCTTTTATCGGTAAAGCAAACTTAATTATTTGGCCTGAGTCAGCTATCCCTGATGTTGAAATTCAGCAACAAGGCTTTTTAGCGCAATTGGATAAACAATTAAGAGCACAAGACACGCATCTAATGACAGGAATTATTGATGCGCGTCCCACCTTAGAAGGCTATCGTTTTTATAATAGTGTTATTACATTAGGTGAACACTATGCTTACCAATATCCGGCAACAGATCGCTATAACAAACATCATCTTGTGCCTTTTGGTGAGTATGTCCCTTTAGAGTCCTTATTGCGCCCATTAGCGCCATTTTTTAATTTACCTATGTCATCATTAAGCCAAGGTGAATATATACAACCTCAACTGACGGTAAATGATGCCAAAATAACCGCCGCCATCTGTTATGAAATTATTCTTGGAGAACAAGTTCGTGCTAACTTTAAGCCGGATACACGTTTCTTATTAACTATTTCAAATGATGCTTGGTTTGGTAATTCAATTGGTCCATGGCAACATTTTCAAATGGCTAGAATGCGTTCATTAGAGTTAGGACGGCCATTATTACGTTCAACTAATAACGGCATTACCGCCTTTATTGCTGCTAATGGTGATGTTATTGCCCAGCTTCCACAATTTGAAGCCGGTGCATTAGCTGAAAAAATGACGCCCACGACAGGATCAACACCTTATTATAAAATGGGGAGTTATCCAGTGTGGATTTTAGCAGGGGTATTTTTAATTCTTGCTTTTATTAAGCGTCGTTCTTAATGTTAAATAAAGCCCTACTCAATTAATCTTAAAACAGTTAATTAAGTAAGGGCTTTTCTAATAAAAGGACTTTTCAATGATCCATTACCCTGAATATATTCTTGATATTATTTGGCAAAGAGCGAAAAAAATATCTGCCGATAATGAAACAAAAGGATTTCGTAAAGATAAAGAAACTAAATGGATCAAGCGCCAAATGTTTAATCAACAAAATGAATTTGGCTGGGTATTATCAAAACAACCTAGTTCGATTCATCAACTTATTGAAGATGAAACAATTGTGCCTTTACATTGGCAAACAGCGAGAGCCTATGAGCAAAAACAAGAAGCAAGCTCTAAACGTCTCAATATGATCCCACTTGACCCACCAGCACTATCGCGACTCATTCAATCACCAACAGATGTTTTACCTTATTGGCAACATGCCCATCAGATTTCCAGCGATAATGAAGAAAAAGGTTTTCGTAAAGATTATTACGGTCGTATTATCCAGAAAAATGCGTTTGGAGATAAACAACATCAATATGGTTGGACATTAGCTCAATTAACACCAGCCAATAAGAATAATCAAATCGTTATTCCTATTAATATTGTACCAATACATATTAATACCTCAAAACGCACTTACAATGAAAAGGAATTAATTGTTCAAGGTAGCCAAGAAGCAAAAATAAAACGCAGACGTAAAAAACTTGTCTATGAGATAATCGATTTTATTGTCAGCCTACCTGGCATTATTTTTTCTTCATTTAAACTCTGATAAACAAGTTAAATTGAAGCCCACCATAACCTAAGTTTTAATCCCCAAGAGGATGTCCAGCCACTTGTAAAGTGCACCATTTCACCTTTATAGAGAATAACAAAAGAAGGTGTAGCACTTATCCCCCAACGTTGAGAAATAGCCCCTCTATCATCATTAATAACCGGAAAAACTAGTTGCTTGGAGTTAATGCCACGTATTATTTTGGCATCATCACCAGAGCGGATAACTACAGACGTAACATTATAACCCTGTTGTGCTAAATCATTTACCGTCGGTGTAGTTAACTTACAAATGCCACACCAACTCGCCCAAAAATAGATCAGTAATGGTTTCTCTTGGCTAAGGGCAATCAATAAGACTGGTTTATCATCAACTGTATAAAGCGTAGATAAATCAGTAAGTTCTGGTGGCGTTGGTTGACGCCACCAGTCCATAGCAAATGAAATAGCCACAAAAATAAGGGCGAGAATAATTAATTCTTTACCCCATTTTCGTAAACGATTTGCCATTATTTTTTCACTTTCGCCAGTTGTTCTTTCACAATAATTTCTAACTGATCATAATCAACAGCACCCGGTAAAATAGTATCACCAATTACCGTCGCTGGCGTACCTTGAATACCCAGTTTACGAGAAAGCTCTAAGTTATTTTGCAACGTTTTTAAGCTGTCATCAGTTAACTTAATTTTGCTAGTATTAGTGCTCTTCATTGCATCTTCAATACTTGCATTATCTAGCATCGTTTTCTTCTGCATCAAACGTTGATGAAGTGCTAAGAATGCTTTTGGATCTTCTTTCCAGACAGAAAGCACTGCCTGAGAGGCTTTAGCAGAGCTTTCGCCTTTAAATGGTAATGGTTTAATGATAACCGCCACATCAGGATATTGTTCAGTGATCTTTTCTAATAATGGGTCAAAGCGTTTGCAATATGGGCAGTTATAATCGGTGAACGACACTAACACTAACTTAGCATCTTTAGCGCCAATACGTGGACTTGCCGCATCGTTGTATAATGCATCATGTTCAGAGGCCAATGCTTGACGGAACTGTGCTTGTTGCTCATCTGCCTTCTTAGTTTGCAATGCCATGATAGCTTCTTCCAAAATCTCAGGATTACTCACTAAAGTATCACGAACTAATGCACGTACTTCTTTTTCTTGAGCTGCATTCAAGGCAGCGGCTTGAACATTTGCACCAAAAAGTAACGAAGAGATAACCAGTACAGAAAGTGTTTTTTTCATTATTGGGCTCCTTTAGCCTCTGAAAGAATAGTTAACATTAGATCTTTATTTAAAAGAGGCGGTAGGATCTCCCCCTCCTTGTTACATGGTCCATAAATCTGGTTAAACGGCACGGCGACTTGACCGCGCTGTTTTAAAAATTGGGTGATCTGTTCTGACGGTTTCGTCCAATCCCCTCTTAATGCGACAACATCAGGCTCTGAAAGTGCCTTTTGCACATCATCGCGTAATAATACATTGTATTTATTTGCTTTGCAGGTAACACACCAATCTGCGGTAACATCAATAAACACTCGTTTATTTTCAGCTAACGCTTGATGAATAGCCTCTTCTGAGAGTGGTTGCCAATTTACATGATCTTGCCCCGCCAAGGTCTGAGTATCAGGCTGAGCAATAAATAGATAGCTTGTACCACCTAAAATAAGGGTGATCACCATTGAAGCAAATAGCGTTTTTTTGCCGTAATGTTTAGCAATAGCAAAAAGCAAGATCAGGGCGATAGCCACAAAAATAGCCGCAACAATACCAATACCAAAATGGGGGATCAATAAAGTGATCAGCCAAATACAAGATAGCAACATCATAAAGCCTAAAACAACTCTTAGGCGATTCATCCATTTACCGGGTTTTGGCAACACTTTGGCAATTGATGGAAACATAGCAACCATGATCCATGGTAAACTCATTCCAAGACCTAATGCGGTGAAAATTAACCATAACTCACTTAATGGTGCTATCAATGCATAAGCAACCGCAGTCCCCAAGAATGGGGCAGAACACGGTGTGGCAAGCAATGTAGCAAAAGCCCCTTCCCAGAAATGTCGACTATAACCTTGGCCTCCTGCTGTCGCTATTTTGGTATTCATATTACTTGATAAACGTAATTCAAATAGGCCAAATAAATTAGCGGTAAAAATAGCCGTGATCAGCACCATAAAGCCAATAAACCAAGGGCTTTGAAACTGTATGCCCCAACCTATTGCTTCTTGGCTGTAGCGTAATACGGTCATAAACAGCGCTAAGGCCCAGAATGACACTAAAATTCCCACAACAGAAACAGAAAACTGTTTACGAATAGCCCCTGTATCACGTTTTTCGATATGAAGAATTGAGCCCAATTTCATCGCCAAAACAGGTAACACACAAGGCATTAAATTAAGAATTAAGCCCCCTAACAGCGCAAAGGATAAAATACTCCATAATCCTACCCCCGAGTCAGCAGTAGGCAGAGATACGCTATCGCCTTGGCCTATAGTGTCATTGACTTGACGTGAATAGCCATCGTCAGTCACAACAAAGGAGAGTGGTTTTCCTGTAATGTCACCCGCAGCGTCTCCCCAATCATCGGTTACATCGACAGTAACAGATAAATGATCACCTTTTGCTGTTAACTGTGGAATGCCATATAGCATTCCTTGTGGTGGATCGAGATAAATATTAGGTTGATGCCAATCACCTTGTTCTCGTTGTAATGAGAGGGTTAATTGACTATTTCGATAATCAGATGAAACAGCAGAAATTAATCCACTTGTCACTGGTACTTTGGCCATGGCTTGATTATATTGCCATTCAAAGTCAGCGGGAGCAGGCTCGTTTAAATCCAGATTTAATGAGTAATCAGTTAAAATACAGACATTACTACAGGTTGAAAGTGTTAATACCCCATTTAAGTTATCGCTATCGACAGATTTTAGTTCAATGGGGAAGACGACTTCTTTATCGTAACCTTGGGTATGAATACCTGCGACATCAAAAGCGGAAGGTGATGGCCAATGCCATATCATATCAGACACAGATTGCGTCCAATTAATTTCAGGTGCTACGCCACCTTCTCCGGGAGAGCGCCAATATGTTTTCCAGCCCGGCGCTAATTGCACCTCAAGCAATATTTTAACATCGCCTGTCGATGACTTGTCAGCCGTAGCCCTAACCTGAGCATGATCATTGTCTGGCATAGTTAGCCAACCTGTATCGGCGGCTAATGAAGATAATGAAAATAGCATCAACATCAATGCTATTAAAAAAGAACGAACCATAGCAACTCCCTAAAAAATCCTCTAACGCTACACATAAAACAACGCCTCAATATAAGACGTATTATTGAGTTAAAGCGCTACTAATCCCTTAGAATACAGTAATGAAGGTGAAGCCTTATTCGTGGAGGTGGGTGATGTTGTTTTTTCTGGCTACGTTGACGAGAAACATAAATGGCAGCCATACCAAATAAAAGTAATACCGCCCAAGTATAAAAAAGCGGTTCAATCGCTAAAGGAGGAATCGATAAGAGTGATTTAGCACTTAATTCGCAGGTTGAAAGTGAATATTTCCCTTCACTTGCATTTTGTTGCTCTGCAATTGGCGTCGAGAATGAGGACTGTGTTTGCGAAACAGCAGATGCTAAGCGCTCACTAATCACATGAGCCCCCATAGAGCGCTGAACAATACAACACAAGATCAGCAATACTGTTATCAACACTAGCCAGCGACCTGACCGCCAATTATGCATAGATTTCCTCATTTGTTGACCTGCTATCTTAACGGTAATCTACAGACAAACAACTCCTTAAGATAAACTTTACAAATTCTTTTCTTTTTTAGATTAACGCCTTTTTCTTCTTTGTTCTTTTTAACCTTTAACTTCTCATGGTTATTACTATAATAATTTTAAATATTGAAAATCACTTCCAAAAAACATTGAACAATTTTTTATTTCATCCTTTTATTGAGAGATAGCTCTCGTATTTGGAATATGGCACTTCCCAACCGTATGTTATTTGTTCTATTTATTAACATTATCAAAACAAATTAAAACAAAAAAGTAACACAAAGCAACACATCAATATCACCACGACAGGAGTTATTATGCGCATGCGTAAACTAGCATTATCATTAATGATTTTAGGGGCTGCAGGAGCTGTGCAAGCAGAAGAACTCACTGGTACCTTAAAAAAAATCAACGATAACGATATTATTATTGTTGGTCATCGTGAATCCTCTGTCCCTTTTTCATACTACGATAATCAACAAAAAGTGGTCGGATACTCTCAAGACTATTCCAACCTGATTGTTGAGGCAGTAAAAGAAAAATTAGGCAAACCTAACCTACAAGTTCGCCTTATCCCTATCACTTCTCAGAATCGAATTCCACTATTACAAAATGGTACATTTGACTTTGAGTGTGGCTCAACGACCAATAATCTCGCTCGCCAACAACAAGCTGATTTCTCGAATACTATTTTTATTGTTGGTACACGTTTACTTGCGAAAAAAGACAGTGGAATTAAAGATTTTGCTGATCTTGCGGGCAAAAATGTGGTTGTCACGTCAGGCACCACATCTGAAATGTTACTTAACAAGCTCAATGATGAGAAAAAAATGAATATGCGCATTATTAGCGCAAAAGATCATGGCGACTCATTCCGTACACTTGAATCAGGGCGTGCCGTTGCTTTTATGATGGATGACGCCTTATTAGCGGGTGAACGTGCTAAAGCGAAAAAACCTGCGTTATGGGAGATTGTGGGAACACCTCAATCAGAAGAAGCTTATGGCTGTATGTTACGCAAAGGTGATACACAATTTAAGTCGTTAATTGATGAAACCATTGCTAATGCGCAAAAATCTGGCGCAGCAGAAAAATCGTTCAACCGTTGGTTTAATGCCCCAATTCCACCGAAAAACCTCAATTTAGAATTCACTATCTCGGATGAAATGAAAGCACTCTTTGCATCACCAAATGATAAAGCATTGAACTAACAATGCATATAAGTAATTGATGCAAAATTAATAATTATAAAGTATCTGTTGGACAGACAGATCAGTGAAGTTTGGGGCAGCCGTTCCCTGCCCCATTTTTTTCACCGGAGGTGAAATCATGTCGATTGATTGGGATTGGGGGATATTCTTCCAAGAAGCCCCTTTTGGAAATACCACTTACTTAGGTTGGCTTATTTCAGGCTTTCAAGTTACTGTCGCTTTATCTCTTTGTGCTTGGATCATCGCTTTTATTGTCGGCTCTTTTTTTGGTATTTTACGAACCGTACCTAATCGCTTGCTCTCTAGTTTAGGGGCTATCTATGTTGAACTATTTCGTAACGTCCCCCTGATTGTACAATTCTTCACATGGTATTTAGTGATACCTGAACTCTTACCACAAGCTATTGGTGATTGGTTCAAAATGGACTTAACGCCGAATATCCAATTCTTTGTCTCTTCAGCACTCTGTTTAGGTTTGTTTACCGCAGCGCGCATGTGTGAACAGGTGCGGGCGGCAATCAATTCATTACCAAGAGGACAAAAAGCAGCAGGCTTAGCACTAGGCTTAACACTGCCACAAACCTACCGTTATGTTTTATTACCTAATGCTTATCGCGTCATTATTCCGCCAATGACCTCTGAAATGCTGAACTTAGTCAAAAACTCTGCAATCGCCTCAACGATTGGCCTGATTGATATGGCTGCGCAAGCGAATAAATTATTAGATTATTCAGCTAAAGCTTATGAATCCTTTACCGCTATCACACTAGCCTATGTCTTTATTAACGTCATTATTATGTTGATTATGCACTGGTTAGAAAAACGGGTGCGTTTACCTGGCACAGCAGGAGGTCAATAATGTACGAGTTTGACTGGAGTTCTGTTGTTCCTAGCCTACCTTTTTTAATGGATGGCATGGTCATTACCTTAAAAATTACCATAACAGCAATTGTTATCGGTATTTTATGGGGAACAATACTTGCAGTGATGCGCTTATCTACTTTTAAGCCCATCAGTTGGTTTGCGGCCGCTTACGTTAATACCTTTCGTTCTATTCCTTTAGTAATGGTATTACTGTGGTTCTATTTAATTGTGCCTAACATATTACAAAATGTTCTAGGCCTTTCACCAAAAAGTGATATCCGTTTAATTTCAGCAATGGTAGCGTTCTCTCTATTTGAAGCTGCTTATTACTCTGAAATCATCAGAGCAGGTATACAAAGCATCAGTAAAGGCCAGTTTTCAGCATCCTTAGCTTTAGGAATGACAAAATCACAAACGATGCGTTTAGTGATTTTACCTCAAGCATTTCGTGCCATGATCCCTTTATTGCTCACACAAGGTATCGTTTTATTTCAAGATACCTCACTCGTGTATGTATTAAGTCTGACCGACTTTTTCCGAACAGCGGCAAATATTGGTGAGCGTGATGGCACACAGGTTGAAATGATCCTTTTTGCTGGTTTTGTCTACTTTATAATTAGTTTCTCCGCTTCAATGTTAGTGAACTTTCTTAAAAAAAGGACTACTTAGATGATTTCCCTAAAAGATGTATCCAAATGGTATGGTCAGTTTCAAGTACTGACAGATTGTTCCACTGAAGTGAAAAAGGGGGAAGTTGTTGTTGTCTGTGGACCTTCAGGATCAGGTAAATCGACGCTTATCAAAACCGTTAATGGTTTAGAGCCTATACAACAAGGTGAAATCCTAGTAAATGATATAAAAGTCAATGATAAACGAACTGATTTAGCTAAGTTACGAGCCAAAGTTGGTATGGTGTTTCAACACTTTGAATTATTTCCTCACCTTTCCATTATTGAAAATCTTACACTAGCGCAAGTGAAAGTCCTTAATAGAGAGAAAGGTGCAGCAAAAGAGAAAGGGCTAAAATTATTAGAGCGCGTAGGCTTAGCCAACCACGCTAATAAATACCCTGCTCAACTTTCTGGTGGTCAACAACAACGCGTTGCTATTGCTCGTGCTTTATGTATGGATCCTATTGCGATGCTATTTGATGAACCCACCTCCGCACTTGATCCTGAAATGATTAATGAAGTTCTTGATGTTATGGTTGAGCTGGCGAATGAAGGCATGACCATGATGGTGGTTACACACGAAATGGGCTTTGCTAAAAAAGTTGCTGACCGTATTATTTTTATGGATGAAGGTCGTATTGTCGAAGATAGCCCGAAAAATGACTTCTTTGATAATCCTAAATCAGAAAGGGCTAAAGATTTCCTAGCTAAAATCTTACATTAATCTTCAATTTTCTTTTTCATCCCACTCACTTTTCCCCTTTGCTGGCATGAATTATTACATGCCAGCAAAATATCGCTAAAAATAATCATCAACCTTTGATGACGCAACACAGTAGCAATTAATTCATTTTTATTGCAATAATTAGGCTAAACGCTTGAAAATCTCGCATTTATCATTAACAAAAAAATGCTGTTTTCGCGCTATCTCGCCATTGTGGCAAAAAAGTTATGCAAACAATGGCTTTCATTGAGATCAATAGTTGTGGCTATTAGACAAAATCAGCTATGCTATGCAAGTCTTAATTCATCATAGCGGTTACCCTTCGGTAGCCATTAATTCACCATAGGATTATCGGTGCCATGCAAGAACAATATCGTCCCGAAGATATAGAGCAAACTATCCAGGAACACTGGGAAAAGAACAATACATTTAAAGTGACAGAAGATAATAACAAAGAAAAATATTACTGCCTGTCAATGCTACCTTATCCTTCTGGTCGACTACACATGGGACACGTCCGTAACTACACCATTGGTGACGTGATTTCCCGTTATCAACGTATGTTGGGTAAAAACGTCTTACAACCTATTGGTTGGGATGCGTTTGGTTTACCCGCAGAAGGTGCTGCCGTAAAAAATAATACCGCACCTGCACCGTGGACTTATGAAAATATCAATTATATGAAAGGCCAGTTAAAAAAACTGGGCTTTGGTTATGATTGGGATCGTGAAGTCACCACCTGTACACCAGAATATTATCGTTGGGAACAGTGGTTTTTCACTAAGCTGTATGAAAAAGGTTTAGTGTATAAAAAAACCTCTGCTGTAAACTGGTGCCCACACGACTTAACCGTACTGGCTAACGAACAAGTCATCGATGGTTGTTGCTGGCGTTGCGACACCCCTGTCGAGCGCAAAGAAATTCCACAGTGGTTTATTAAAATCACCGATTATGCTGAAGAGCTGTTAAACGACTTAGATACGTTAGATGAATGGCCAGAACAAGTTAAAACCATGCAACGTAACTGGATTGGCCGGTCTGAAGGTGTAGAAATTACCTTTGATGTCGCAGATAGCGACGATACCATGACCGTATATACCACACGTCCAGATACCTTTATGGGGGTCACTTATGTTGCTGTGGCCGCCGGTCATCCATTAGCTCAAAAAGCCGCTCAAAATAATCCTGAAATTCAGCACTTCATTGATGAATGCCGTAACATGAAGATGGCAGAAGCTGAAATGGCAACCATGGAGAAAAAAGGTATTGCTACAGGTCTGTATGCTATTCATCCATTAACCCAAGAGAAAGTCGCTATTTGGGTAGCTAACTTTGTCTTAATGGAATACGGTACAGGTGCGGTTATGGCCGTTCCCGGTCACGATGAACGCGACTGGGAATTTGCCACTAAATATGGTTTGCCGATTAAAGCGGTTATTGCTGATGCAGAAGGTAACCAACCTGACTTATCAACAGGCGCTCTGACTGAGAAAAATAGCCTGATTAACTCTGGTGAATTCTCAGGACTTGATAACCAAGCTGGTTTTAATGCTATTGCAGATAAACTTACTGCAATGGGTGTGGGTGAACGTAAAGTGAATTACCGTTTACGTGACTGGGGTGTTTCTCGTCAACGTTATTGGGGTGCGCCAATTCCAATGGCAACCTTAGAAGATGGTACCGTTGTTCCAGTTCCTGATGACCAATTACCGGTTATTTTACCAGAAGATGTGAAAATGGACGGCATTACTAGTCCAATTAAAGCCGATCCTGAGTGGGCTAAAACAACGATTAATGGTCAACCAGCGCTACGTGAAACAGATACTTTTGATACCTTTATGGAATCTTCTTGGTATTACGCACGTTATACCTGCCCTGATTACGACAAGGGAATGTTAGATCCAAAAGCTGCTAACTATTGGTTACCGGTTGACTGGTACATTGGTGGTATTGAACACGCTATCATGCACCTGATGTATTTCCGTTTCTTCCATAAATTGATGCGTGATGCTGGTTTAGTTAATTCTGATGAACCTGCTAAACGCTTACTGTGCCAAGGCATGGTATTAGCAGATGCATTTTATTATACCGGTGAAGATGGCGCTCGCCATTGGGTCTCTCCTGCAGAAGCGATTGTTGAACGTGATGAAAAAAATCGCATCATCAAAGCAACTGACAGTGCAGGCCATGAACTGACTTACGCTGGTATGAGCAAAATGTCTAAATCAAAAAATAACGGCATCGACCCACAAACCATGGTTGAGCGTTATGGTGCTGATACCGTACGTCTATTTATGATGTTTGCTGCACCACCAGAATTAACACTTGAGTGGCAAGAATCAAGTGTTGAAGGTGCGAACCGTTTCTTACGTCGTTTATGGCGTTTAGTTCATGAGCATACCGAAAAAGGAACGACTCAATCACTTGATTTGGCAACATTAACCACAGAGCAGAAAGACTTACGTCGCGATTTACACAAAACTATCGCCAAAGTTTCTGATGATGTAGGTCGCCGCTTAGCATTCAATACGGCTATAGCTGCGATTATGGAGTTAATGAATAAATTAACACGTGCACCACAAGAGACTGAGCAAGATCGTGCTTTAATGCAAGAAGCATTAGAAGCGGTGGTACGTATGCTTTCTCCTATCATTCCACATGCTTGTTTTGTCATGTGGCAAGCGTTAGGTGGTAAAGAGGATATTGATGTTGCACCATGGCCTGTTGCTGATGAAGAAGCGATGGTCGATGACACGAAACTTATTATTGTTCAAGTTAATGGTAAAGTACGTGGTCGTATCACTGTTCCTGCTAATTCAGAAAAAGATTATGTTCAGGAAATGGCAACAAAAGAGTACAGTGTTGCTAAATATTTAGAAAATGTCACCGTACGTAAAGTGATTTATGTACCGGGCAAATTACTGAACATCGTTGTTGGCTGATAAGGAGGCTTAGTGCGATATCTATTTTCGCTGTTTTTTGCGTTAGCGGTGTTGGTCACCGCTGGCTGCGGTTTTCACCTACAAGGTAAAACCCAAGTTCCAGCTGAATTAAAAACGCTTTACCTAAGCTCTGGTGACCCATACGGGCCACTGTCTCGTGTAATGCGTCAACAATTAAGATTAAGTGGAGTTCAACTGGTTGAAACGCCAAAAGCAGATATTCCTGTTCTCAAAATTGTTGGATCTTCAGAAAATAAAGAGACTGTCTCTGTGTATCAAGACGGTAAATCGGCTGAACGTCAGCTCACTTTTGTCCTAGATGCACAAGTGATTATGCCTGATGGAACCATCTACCCTATTTCATCACAGGTTTCACGTCCATTCTTTGATAACCCATTAGAAGCATTAGCTAAAGATGCCGAAAATGATATTATCAAACAGGAAATGCGTGAACAGGCTACCGCTATCTTAGTACGTAAATTATTGGTGGTTCACAATGCTGAACGCCAAAAAGCGTCAGAGGCAGCTAAAGCGAAACAGATAATCTCACCAGCCAAATGATCCGCCTTTATCCAGAACAACTTAATGCGCAACTCCAAGAGGGGTTGCGCCAAAGTTACCTACTTTGGGGTAATGAACCGCTATTACTCCAAGAATCTCAAGATGCCATTCAAACGGTGGCAAAATCACAAGGCTTTACGGAACATTATCAATTTACCCTTGATAACAGCACTGATTGGAATGAAATATATTCACTCTGCCAGTCACTGAGTCTTTTTTCACAAAAGCAATCTATCTTACTCCATCTTCCTGAAAATGGTCCTAATGCGGCAATGTCAGAAAAGCTCTTACGCTTATCTCACGAATTGCATGAAGATCTCTTGTTAATTTTACGTGGACATAAATTAACCAAGGCACAGGAAAATAGCGAATGGTTTAAAACACTCAGCCAGCAAGGTATTTATGTGACTTGCTTAACCCCTGAGTTAGATAAATTACCAAATTGGGTAGCGAGACGCGCCAAGCAAAAAGGCCTTGAGCTTGATGAACAAGGTAATCAATTACTGTGTTACTGCTATGAAGGAAATTTACTCGCTTTAGCTCAAGCAATTGAACGCCTCTGTTTGCTCTATCCTGATGGTAAATTAACCCTGCCAAGAGTTGAAGCGGCTGTCAATGATGCCTCTCATTTTACTGCTTATCATTGGATTGATGCATTATTAGCAGGCAAAACCCAACGGGCATGGCATATCTTGCAGCAACTAAAAAGAGAGGATACTGAACCCGTTATTCTGCTTAGAACATTGCAACGCGAATTAATGCAATTAATTACCTTACATCGTAGCGCTAAAACGGCCTCCTTAAAATCCGTTTTCGATCAACATCGGATATGGCAAAACCGACGTCCGATATTTACCGCCGCGTTACAACGTTTGTCAGAGCATCAATTACTCACTGCCATGCGATTACTTACCCAGATTGAAATAACCCTTAAACAGGATCACGGACAAAACGTTTGGCCTGAACTTCATGCCCTTGGCTTATTGTTATGTGGAAAAGCATTACCGGAAGGATTTATTCGCCATGGCTAGCACCAATAATAACCCCCCTTTAATTCATCAAGCCATTGCTCTATATGGTGGTACTTTTGATCCGATCCATTATGGGCATTTACGTCCTGTAGAAGCCCTTTCTGGCTTGATAGGGCTAAAAGAAGTGATTTGGTTGCCTAATAATATTCCCCCTCATCGCCCCCAACCAGAAGCCTCTTCACAACAGCGATTAGCCATGGTGCGGCTCGCATTACAACCTTTTGGTGCTTTCAAAGTCGACACTCGAGAGTTAGAGAAACCGACTCCCTCTTATACCATTGAGACATTAAAAGCGTTTAGACAAGAAATTGGTGAGAAACAGCCATTAGCCTTTATTATTGGACAAGATTCATTACTTTCAATTGATACTTGGCATAAATGGGAAGAGTTGTTAGATGTGTGTCACTTATTGGTTTGCGCTCGCCCGGGTTACCAAACCACATTTACATCACCACAAATGCAAACCTGGCTTGAACAACATCAAACCAAACAGCAAGCAGATATTCACTGTTTACCCGCCGGGAAAATTTTTCTTGCTGATACTCCTTTATACAATATTTCAGCGACCGATATTAGGGCTAGACATAAAGCAGGATTAGATTGTCATGATCTTCTGCCTGAGTCTGTTGAAAACTATATCAAACAGCATCAGTTGTATCGATAACAGATCTTAGAGATTAAAATTGCGCTCTTAAGTCATCAAATACCGCTGGATAAGGTGAAAAATAGCGTTGAGAAAGTAGATAATTATCAGGATAAAACGCCAAGTAGTTTTTCAACCGTGACAAAGGAGCCGAAAGACTCGTTTTTCCTTGCCGATAAGATAAAATCTCTTGTGTTAACAACTGTTTTTGCTCTGCACTAAGTGCTCGCTTAAAATACCCCGCCATATGCATTAATGCATTGGTATGCCCTTCTCGAGTTGCTGGTATTGATAGTGCTTTCATTAAGGCCTTTTGATACTGCTCGGCAAATTGTAACAGCGGTAGCGAATTAGGGATATTGGCCATATAACGCCCCAATTCTCGATAAGCGACTTGAGAATAAGCCATTAACAAATATTTATATCGACTATGAAATTGGATCAGTGCTTTTTTGCTCAACTTAGCATTTACCTGCTGTTGATAATCAATTAAGGCAAAAAACTGTGTCAGAAAATGTTCCAATCCACTAGGTTGAGAAAATTGTTCAAGGGTTAATTGTAACTCTCCTTCCCCCAAAATCTGCGTGAATAAGGTTGATGAATATTCCCCTTTCATTTTAACCCGACAAATCACTGCCTTATTTTGTCGTTTTTCATCATTATTTTGTTTAATTTCAATGCCTTCATGGCATAACAATTGACAAAATTGTTGCCAATCTGCCTGTAACAATGCGTTTTTGTTACTCGCTATTTCTGAAATTTGCTCCAAATAATAATAATTTTCTTTCATTCGTCTGTTTCTCTTAGTCACTATCTCAACATTACACCGTATAATGATACAATCATTGACGTGATGATACCGTTATCAGGTATTTCACGAGCATTGACAGACATTGTTTTACTGTTATTCTCACCCTCTGCTCCCATTAAGGGAACTGTGGAGTAAAACTGTCGTCTAATTGGAAAGTTCTTATCTGCCGGCTTTTATTATTTATTATGGCGCAATAAATAGGCATATATGAATTTTTCTAAATCAAGCGTCGAATAGCAACCATACTTGATAGATGTTTTTGCTATCGACAACTGGAATAAATCATCGAGTAAAATAGATTTATTGGTATAAATTCCTTTAAAATAGCGCTTTGTTATTTTCTCGATTGAGTTAACTAAATAGAAAAAGGTGACCCTTTTGCAAGGCTCAGAATTACAGCAATTTATTATTGATAAACTTGAGGATTCTAAAGCTCAAGACATTATCGCATTAGATGTTCGTGGAAAATCAAGTGTCACTGATTACATGATCATCTGTACGGGAACTTCAAACAGACACTTAATGTCTGTCGCCGATAATCTGGTTGATGACTGTCGTGAAGCAGGATTACAACCTTTAGGCATCGAAGGACAAGGCGTTTCTGATTGGATTGTTGTTGACCTTGGTGAAGCCATGGTACACGTAATGCAAGAAGACAGTCGCCGTATGTACGAACTCGAAAAACTCTGGAGCTGAGTTTGAAATTACAGCTCATCGCCGTTGGTACAAAAATGCCGGACTGGATCCAGACCGGCTTTATGGATTATCTTAACCGCTTTCCCAAAGATATGCCCTTAGAACTCATCGAGATCCCCGCGGGTAAACGAGGGAAAAATGCTGATATTAAGCGTATTCTCGAAAAAGAAGGCGAACAGATGTTAGCAGCGGTAGGTAAAGGAAATCGTATCGTCACCCTTGATATTCCTGGCGCCCGTTGGGATACCCCAAAACTTGCCGAGCAACTCGATCGCTGGAAGTTAGATGGAAGAAATGTCAGCTTATTAATTGGTGGCCCTGAAGGTTTAGCCCCCGCTTGTAAAGCAGCTGCAGAACAAAGTTGGTCTTTATCTCCATTAACTATGCCACATCCGCTAGTACGTGTAGTGGTAGCAGAAAGCCTTTACCGTGCATGGAGTATTACCACAAACCATCCTTATCATCGGGAATAATAAATTGGCGGGTAAGTAAGTGAAATCAACTAATGGGATGAAGAAAAGAAAACGCACCCCGTTTCGAGATTATACAGCGGAGTCAAAACTCTTTATCCGCCGTGTTATTGTCGCATTTTCAGGGATCTTAGTTTTAACGGGCATCTTAGTTTTTAACTTGTATCACTTACAAGTCGCTCGCCACGATGATTATCAAACTCGCTCGAATGATAACCGGATCAAATTAGTTCCCATCCCACCGAGCCGAGGCATTATTTACGATCGTAATGGGGTTCCACTTGCCCTAAATCGTACTATCTATCAATTAGAAATCGTACCGGAGAAAGTGGCTAATATCCAAGAAACATTGGAGAGTTTACGAGAGGTCGTTGATTTAACTGACGACGATATTGCTGCATTTGAAAAAGAGCGAAAACGCTCTCGTCGTTTTAGTTCTATTCCGCTTAAAACGTCACTTGACCAAGTGCAAGTGGCACGTTTTGCCATTAATCAATATCGCTATCCCGGATTAGAAATCAAAGGCTATCAACGTCGCTATTACCCTTATGGTTCAGCCCTTACTCATGTTATTGGTTATGTTGCAAAAATTAACGATAAAGATGTAGAACGTCTTGAAAAAGAAGGGCTCTATCCTAATTATGCAGCAACCCGAGATATCGGTAAATTAGGTATTGAACGCTATTATGAATCTGTTTTGCATGGTAAAACCGGTTATGAAGAGGTCGAAGTTAATAGCCGTGGCCGTGTGATCCGCCAATTGCATGAGCAACCACCACAAGCCGGTAAAGATATCTACCTAACTATTGATCTTGAATTACAAACCTATATTGAAACGCTATTAACCACTAGCCGAGCGGCTGTAGTCGTCACAGATCCTCGTAACGGCGAGATATTAGCACTGGTTTCTAATCCAAGTTATGACCCTAACCTATTTGTTGGGGGAATATCTAATACAGACTATCAAGGCCTACTTAATAATCCCGATAGACCATTAATAAACCGGGCAACCCAAGGGCTCTATCCTCCGGCATCAACGGTTAAACCCTTTATGTCTGTTGCAGCCCTAAGTGAAGGGGTTATTACTCCTAACACAACTATCCATGATCCGGGCTGGTGGCAACTGCCCGGCTCTGAAAAACGCTATCGTGACTGGAAACGTTGGGGACATGGAAAACTCAATGTTACTAAATCCATTATTGAGTCAGCAGATACCTTCTTCTATCAAGTTGCCTATGATATGGGTATTGATCGTATTTCCACATGGATGTCTCGCTTTGGCTATGGTGAATACACGGGGATTGACCTGTCTGAAGAGCGTAATGGCATTATGCCAACCCGAGAATGGAAACAACAACGATATAAAAAACCTTGGTATCAAGGGGATACCATCCCTGTTGGTATAGGTCAAGGTTACTGGACGGCGACCCCAATCCAAATGTCAAAAGCGTTAATGACCTTAATTAACGATGGTCAGGTTAAAACCCCTCACTTACTTTATGGCACTAAGTTAGGTAATGAAATGCTACCTTACGTGGATAAAGAGACACGCCAAATTGGCGATATCAACTCCGGTTATTGGGAGTTAGCGAAGTACGGTATGTATGGTGTCGCCAATCTACCCAATGGTACAGGGCGACGTAGCTTTGCTGATGCTCCTTATAAGATTGCCGCAAAATCAGGTACAGCACAGGTATTTAGTTATGAAACCTATAATGCTAGCCAATTAGCAGAACATCTTCGTGATCATAAATTAATGATTGCTTTTGCGCCTTATGAAAACCCTACCGTTGCCGTCTCTATAATTTTAGAAAATGGTGGTGCTGGCCCATCTGTTGGGGATATTACTCGCCAAATACTTGATCACATTATACTTGGAGACAACAACACCGAGTTGCCTATTTCCCCGCCTTCACCGCGTGGCTCAGAGGAATAACCCAATGACAGAAAATAACAAGAAAAAATCACTCTGGACGCGTTTACATATCGATCCATTCTTTATGCTCTGTATTATTGCCTTATTATGCTACAGCGCATTTATTATGTGGACAGCAAGTGGGCAAGATCCCGATATGATGGAACGCAAGCTGGGACAAATTGCTACGGGTTTTATCGTTATGATTATCATGGCGCAGATCCCTCCACGGGTGTATGAAAACTGGGCTCCTCACCTTTACGTATTTTGTGTTGTATTACTTATTTTTGTTGATGTCTTTGGGCAAATTAGTAAAGGTGCACAACGCTGGCTTGATTTAGGTATCATACGTTTTCAGCCTTCTGAAATTGCCAAAATTGCCGTTCCTCTAATGGTCGCTCGCTTTATGAACCGTGATGTTTGTCCGCCAACATTACGTAACACAGCAATAGCCTTAGTGCTGATCTTCGTCCCCACCCTTTTAGTGGCTGCACAACCTGATTTGGGTACCTCTATTTTAATTGCTGCTTCAGGAATTTTTGTTATCTTCCTTGCCGGTATGAGTTGGCGTTTGATTACTGTCGCAACACTATTAATTGCTGGATTTATTCCGATACTCTGGTTTTTCTTGATGCATGACTACCAACGAACACGGGTCATGATGTTACTTGATCCTGAAATTGACCCCTTAGGAGCCGGATATCATATTATCCAATCTAAAATTGCTATCGGTTCTGGTGGATTACATGGCAAAGGTTGGTTACAAGGGACTCAGTCTCAACTTGAATTTTTACCAGAGCGCCATACCGACTTTATTTTTGCCGTACTCGCAGAAGAATTAGGACTGATTGGTGTTTTAATCCTACTAACGCTCTATATACTCTTAATTGCTCGAGGTCTTTATCTCGCGACAAAAGCACAAAATACATTTGGCAGAGTCATGATTGGTGGATTAATGCTGATCTTCTTTGTTTATGTTTTCGTCAATATTGGTATGGTGAGTGGGATCCTCCCAGTAGTCGGCGTGCCATTACCACTGGTAAGCTATGGGGGATCGGCATTAATTGTACTAATGGCAGGATTTGGCATTGTTATGTCAATTCATACACACCGAAAACTATTATCAAAAAGTTTATAATGAGGTTTCTATGCGTTTGCAATGGGTTTTGATGGGTGTCAGTGCATTGCTACTTGCAGGATGTGTTGCTGATAAACCTGTGAATAATAATCAGCCAACCACAAGGTTGCCAAATGTACCTACACAACCCGTATTAGGTATAGAGCCTCGTTATGAGCCTTATCACCCGACTGCGAATCAAGATTATCGTAAAAATGGGGTAATTTATCGCATAGTCAAAGATCCGGCGAACTTTAGTGAACGGGGACAAGCGATTGTTTACGACAGCTTAGCAATGAGTCGCTTAACAACCATAGGTGAACGAGTCAACCCTTATGAGTTTGCTGCGGCACACCCAACATTGCCTATTCCAAGTTATGCGAAAATAACAAACTTAATCAATGGACGCACAATGATTGTGCGAATTAACGATCGTGGCCCTTACGTTGAAGGCAAACAAATACAGGTTACACCTGCTGTTTATAACAGTTTGCAGTTAATGCCAACAACCCCTATTCAAATTGAAGGTATTGTCGTTGATCAAAATGGCCAAATAAGTGGTATTGGTACCCAAGGTGCACAAATAGAGAAAAGAGCCACTACATTACCTGAGCGTCCTAACTTTAATACTCAGCCATCGACAATGGCTCCCCAACCCTCTGTAACAGCGCCGTCTCCCATAACTGTGACTCAACCAGCTCCAGCTCCACAGCCAGTATCTTCATCTAGCGCAATAGCGCAAGGCTACTATGTACAAGTAGGTGCTTTAAGTAATCAAACTAATGCACAAACATGGTTATCTGAATTAACCAATGCTTTAAATACCCAAGGTGTCATTAATACAACTGATGGACTACATAAAGTGCAATTAGGCCCCTACTCATCAAAAACGCAAGCCGAAACAATAAAAAGTGCTTTGAAACAAAGTAAAAATATCGATGGGTTTATTGTTAGCCAATAAAGGGTAATAATTCGTAAAAACTCTTTTTCTAAAAGCAAATTCAGGCATAGAATCACCTGAGTTTGCTGATATTTTTCTTATCAACTTTTATTTATTTTCCCTGAATTTCCGGAACAGACAAACAGAATGAAACAGACACGCCCAGTGAAATTACTAAGAACACGTCTATTTAGTGCAACCTTTATTTTATTAGCTATTAGCCATCATGCTATTGCTGATGACACATTAAAAACAATGATACCCGCTGTTCCTAATATCGAAGCCGAATCCTATATTCTTATCGACTATAATTCTGGGAAAGTCCTCGCGGAAAAAAACGCAGATGTCCGTCGTGATCCAGCCAGTTTAACCAAAATGATGACCAGTTATGTTATAGGTCAAGCCATTCGTGCAGGAAAAATATCGAACAACGATATTGTTCCTATTGGTGAAGAAGCATGGGCAACGGGCAACCCTGTATTTCGCGGTTCATCATTAATGTTTTTAAAACCCGGTGATAAAGTCACCGTTTCACAATTAACACGCGGTATCAATCTACAATCAGGTAATGATGCCTGTGTAGCAATGGCCTCTTATGTTGCAGGAAGCCAAGATACCTTTGTCACTATGATGAATGACTATGTTAAGCGTCTAGGTTTACAAAACACACAATTTCAAACTGTACATGGTTTAGATGCACCTGGGCAATACAGTAGTGCACGAGATATGGCATTGATTGGCGCCGCATTAATTCGTGATGTTCCAGAAGAATATGCCATTTATAAAGAAAAAGAGTTTACCTACAATAATATCCGTCAAACTAACCGTAATGGTTTACTTTGGGATACTAGCCTCAATGTTGATGGTATTAAAACGGGTCATACTGAAGCTGCAGGTTATAATCTTGTTGCCTCTGCAACAGAAGGAAATATGCGCTTGATTTCTGCCGTGATGGGTGGACACTCATCTAAAGGCCGTGATGCTGAAAGTAAAAAACTACTTACTTGGGGTTTTCGCTTCTTTGAAACGGTAAAACCACTGCAAGTGGGTAAAGAATTTGCTGCTGAACCTATCTGGTATGGTGATACTGATAAAGTGCAATTAGGGGTTGATAAAGATGTTTATCTCACGATCCCCCGTGGCCGACTCAAAGATCTAAAGGCCAGTTATGTATTAGATAATGTTGAATTACATGCCCCAGTCAGTAAAAACCAAGTGGTTGGCACCATTAATTTCCAACTTGATGGGCAAGTCATTGAACAACGTCCACTTGTTGTTATGAATGAAGTGAAAGAAGGTGGCATTTTCAGCCGCTTGATTGATTACATCAAATTATTATTTTCACGTTGGTTTGGTTAAGGCTTGAAAAGGATAAATGTGTCCATATATAAAGATTATATCGATATTGGAATAAACACATTTACCCATTCTATATTTACCCTAACTATCAGTATCGCATTCCTCATTATAGGAGGAATGCGCTTTTTATTTGTGCTGATGAGGTGTAAAAGAGATTATTAAAACAACATCGCCTGTTGTCTTAAGGATTACATTATGATGAAAACAAAATTAAACGAACTATTAGAGTTCCCTTGCTCATTTACTTACAAAGTCATGGGACATGCTAAACCTGAATTAGTTGACCAAGTCGTTGAAGTGATCCAGCGTCATGCACCCGGTGATTATACACCTTCAGTAAAACCAAGTAGCAAAGGTAACTATCACTCAGTCTCTGTGACTATCAACGCAACGCATATTGAACAAGTAGAAACCCTCTATAAAGAGTTAGGTGAATTAGAGCTTGTTCGCATGGTGTTATAATTGTTTTCTATTTGCCCCCTTACCCTATTAGGGGGCATTAGACGTACTTAAGAAACAATATTACGCGGTATCTTCTCTTTATCTTTCTCTTTCACCTTACTTCTTATATTAATTCTTATTATTTCGTTATTGATTTGTCACCTAGATTTAGCAAGTCTCACTTAAATAAAAGCCTAATTGGGGTTAATCGCCAATTAAGCTCTTCTTGGTTAATCACATCTATCTCCCCTTCCTCCTCTTCTCACTACGTCGTTTTTTTATCAATATTCCTTTATCAAACACAAACTGAAGCAATAATCTCATCTCATTCTGGTAGTTCATTTGTTGGAGCGTTATACTGCCTTTCACAATTACGCTACAAATGAAGATTTTCACGGTGCAAGATAAAACAATCATTATTCGCCAATTGGGTATGAAACCCTATTTACCGGTTTCTGATTCTATGCATCAGTTTACGGAAAAACGGGAAAGTCATACACCTGATGAAATTTGGCTGGTTCAACATGAACAGGTTTTTACCCAAGGTCAAGCGGGTAAAGCAGAACACCTTTTAAACACAGGCTCTATACCGGTGATCCAATCTGACCGCGGTGGACAAGTAACCTACCACGGCCCTGGCCAACAAGTGATGTATGTTTTGCTTGATCTAAAACGTAACCATATTGGCGTTCGCCAATTAGTCACTGTTTTAGAGAATACTGTGATCAACACACTCGCAGAATTTAATGTAGACGCATATGCTCGTGCAGATGCACCGGGCGTGTATGTTAATGGTGATAAAATTTGCTCTTTGGGATTACGTATACGCAAAGGTTGCTCTTTTCATGGTCTAGCACTTAATGTTGATATGGACTTATCTCCTTTTACGCGAATAAATCCTTGTGGTTATCCTGATCTAAAAATGACACAACTGGTTGATTTGGCGCCGAATGCAACATCGGAACAAGTGGCATCATTATTAATCAACCATTTTTGTACACAACTGGGATTCCAACCACAGCAATAAAAATGCTATAATTTTTTTAACATTTATCATTTTTTTTTAAAACCCTGATTACCTCAGTCACATCGTGTTAATCACCCTAGATAACTGGAACTGGCACAATTATGAGTAAACCTATTCAGATGGAACGCGGCGTAAAATATCGTGACGCCGATAAAATGGCACTTATTCCTGTTAAAACAATCGTTACAGAACGTGAAGAACTGCTACGCAAACCTGAGTGGATGAAAATAAAGTTGCCCGCAGATTCAAGTAAAATTCAAGGTATTAAAGCGGCCATGCGTAAAAATGGCCTGCATTCTGTTTGTGAAGAGGCTTCATGCCCTAATCTTGCAGAATGTTTTAACCACGGCACCGCAACCTTTATGATCTTAGGGGCAATCTGTACGCGTCGTTGCCCATTTTGCGACGTTGCCCATGGTCGTCCTAACGCACCCGATCCCCAAGAGCCAATTAAATTAGCCCAAACGATAAAAGATATGGGATTACGTTATGTTGTTATCACCTCAGTAGATCGCGATGACCTACGCGATGGTGGTGCACAACATTTTGCCGATTGTATTACCGCTATCCGTGAAAAAAATCCTAATATTCGCATCGAAACTTTAGTCCCTGATTTCCGTGGTCGTATGGATAAAGCATTAGAGATCCTCACTGACACACCACCAGACGTCTTTAACCACAATTTAGAAAACGTACCTCGTGTTTATCGTCAAGTGCGTCCTGGTGCGAACTATCAATGGTCTCTAACGTTACTAGAACGCTTTAAACAAGCCCACCCAAATATTCCAACTAAATCGGGGTTAATGGTCGGTTTAGGTGAAACAAATGAAGAAATTATTGACGTGATGCGCGATCTGCGTAAACATGGTGTAACGATGCTGACATTAGGGCAATATTTACAACCCAGTCGTCACCATCTTCCTGTTCAACGCTACGTCAGTCCTGACGAGTTTGAATATATGAAAGAGCAAGCATTAGCAATGGGCTTTACCCACGCCGCTTGTGGACCATTTGTTCGTTCGTCTTATCATGCTGATCTTCAAGCTCAAGGGATTGAGGTTAAATAACGATTAATCTCTCTTATGCTTAACATTGCAATAGCTGTATTTATCGGCGGTGGTTTAGGTAGCGTACTACGCTGGCTAATTAGCTACCGCCTCAATTCTCTTTTTCCCCATTTTGCAACGGGGACCTTGGTCGCTAACTGTATTGGTGCCTTTATTATCGCCTTTGGCATTGCTTGGTTTAGTAAAGCTCCCAATATTGACCCTATTTGGAAAATCATGCTTACCACAGGTTTTTGTGGTGGCTTAACCACCTTTTCTACTTTTTCCGTTGAGGTGGTCGCCTTATTTAATGAAGGACGAATAGGCTGGGCATTAGGTACCATGGGGGCAAACTTAGCGGGCTCGTTTCTGATGACGGCATTCGCATTCTGGCTACTCCGTGAAATGTAGTTCCTTTAACAAGATAAAAACCGTTAATCATAAAGTTGTACTCTTTTAGTTAAGCGATTTATAAGGCCTGAACTTAATATTCAACCAATGTCAGGCCTTTTAATTTGATTTTGTTCCCGGTGGTATTACTCAATAAATTAGCCAATTTTATCAATACATTCATTGATATTTTGAAATGATAGCTATGATGTATTCTTAATTTTAATAATTTAAAAAGCTTTCAACCACGGTATTTATCCCGCAGCTAGATACGCAAGCTCCTCTTTAAATTTCTCAAGTCTTTTTTCATCATCAAAACGAGCGAGAGTTATGCAGTGTGGCAAGCATAGTCACCCTAAGTAGCAATGATGATGTTTAAATTCCCCCTGTATTTGACATAAAAAGACCCCCAATAATGGGTTGTCCAACTATTAGAGTATTTCAAATAGTATTTTTAAGAAAACAGTTTAATTTATTATTATCTATTTTCAATTTTTGTTATTTTTAGGTTTTTTATTATTGTTTTTGATGAGGGTTTTATATCTAATAAATGAAATTTTTTGTTAGTATCTTGATGATTTAATTGTTATTAAATTAATTCAATTATTTTTATAATAATGAGAAATTAAATGCCTCACCATTCACATTACATTTTACATGATGAGCTTATTGGTTTTGATATCTTTAAATATATAGATATTAAATTTATTTTTTCCAATAATAGGAAAAGGAGTGTTAAAACGTTTACGTTGAGGAGGCTTATTTTGTTATACAAACAAATATCTAAAAAGAAAAACGACAATGTTGACTATAACGCTATTAAAGTCCAGAAAAATGAGTTACTTCTTCGTTTTCAGCAGGCTAAAAAGAAGGCAGAACAAGATAGTCAGCTTTTAGTAAAATAGTTTTAATTTATTTTAATAAATACTGTTCAGAAAGTGTCTGAAATGCTTCACCCGCTGACCATTGATTGGCAATGATGATGTTTAAATCCCCCCTGTATTTGACATAAAAAGACCCCCAATAATTGGTTGTCCAACTATTGGGGGTCATTTCAAAAACGTTTTTTACTTTTGGAGAAGTCGTTAATTAGATAGCGACAACGTTTGCAGCAGATGGCCCTTTCGCGCCGTCAGTAACTTCAAACTCTACCTTTTGACCTTCAGCAAGTGTTTTAAAACCTTCTGAAACAATAGCGGAAAAGTGGACGAACACATCTTTACTGCCATCTTCTGGAGTGATAAAACCAAAACCTTTAGTTTCGTTAAACCACTTAACGTTACCTTTTAATTTAGACATCAAGTTTACCTTTAAAATAGAAAATAAACGCAAGCGTTTTGCGTTGGCTATAGTAAAACAAAAATGATGATTCGCTGTCCACAGTCTAGATCACGAAACGCGTATTTTTTTTCTGTTAAACGATTATTATTCAGACAAATCCCATAACTTAAGCCATTAATCACTTAAGAAATAGTGCTTAATACTTACAATATGAACTATTCGTCAATATCCACTTTTTCATAGTGTAATAGCCAACGTTTGATATCAAGTCCCCCAGTATAGCCTACTAACTTACCATTATGACCAATGACGCGATGGCAAGGAATAATTAACGAGATTGGGTTACGTGAATTTGCCATTCCTACCGCTCTGCAATAGTTGACGGAACCTAATGTAAGTGCCAACTTTTTATAACTCCAAATTTCACCATAAGGAATAGACTGTAAAGTCTGCCAAACGCGTATTTGAAATTCGGTTCCTTTAGGCGCTAGTGGCACTGAAAATAGGGTGCGTTTACCCGAAAAATACTCTTTTAACTGTTTTATACACAGGTCAATTATGGCATTTGAATTAACTAACGCCTCTTTTTCACTAACAAAGTTAAGGCTGGTGATGCCATCATCATCTGCGGTAATGGATATATAAGGCTTTGGAAAACCTTTCGGCGTATTGAGATAATCTTGGTACATAATGTGTTCTCTATTGATTTGTCTGTATCATCAAGATTAAAACATGCTTTGTAAGTAAATCAATCATCTAATTTTCTACTATACCTAATAAAAATTGCTCAAATGAGCGATAAGAAAATAAAATAAATCTGCTAACTGCTTAATTTTAATAATAATCATTATCAAAAATAAAAAACACCATATCTAGTGTGGTTGAAAAAGAATAAACCTATATATAGTATTTAAGCACTTTTCATTGTGACTGTGAGCAGACACATTCACATTTTTATAAGGGTTATTCTATGTCTGTGATCCTCTATACCAAACCAAATTGTGTTCAATGCAGTGCAACAGAGCGCGCATTACAACAACAAAAAATTCCTTTCACTGCGGTTGATCTCACCCAAGACACTCAAGCATTAGCAAAAATAGTTTCTATGGGATATCGCCAAGTACCAGTTGTCGTTAATGGTGACGAACATTGGTCTGGCTTTTGCCCAGATAAAATTCGTCAAATAGCGCGCTAAAGGAGCAACTTATGCAATCGACTGCCCCTTTAATTTATTTCTCTAGTCGCTCAGAAAATTGTCACCGCTTCGTACAAAAACTTAATCTACAAGCGACAAGGATAAAAGAGGATGAACCACTACAAGCCACACAACCTTTTGTGTTGCTATGCCCAACTTATGGTGGCGGTGGCGTTAAAGGTGCAGTGCCTAAAGCGGTGATCCAGTTTTTAAATATCCCTGAAAATCGCCAATTAATACGCGGTGTTATTGCTTCAGGAAATACCAATTTTGGCTCTGCTTACGGCTTGGCAGGTGACATTATTGCACAAAAATGCCAAGTCCCTTTTCTCTATCGTTTTGAGTTACTTGGTACGCCTGAAGATGTTAAACGTGTAAAAACCGGATTAAGCACATTTTGGTCAGCTAGCAAATAATGACTAAAAAGTGAATGAGATAAAAAATATGACCCACTCTATAGAACAACTCGATTATCACGCCTTAAATGCCATGCTCAATCTCTATGATGAGCAAGGCAATATCCAGTTTGATAAAGACAAATTAGCCACCCACCATTTTTTTCGTCAACACGTTAATCAAAATACGGTGTTTTTTCATGATCTAAAAGAAAAGCTCGATTTTCTGGTGCAACAACACTACTACGAAGCACAAGTATTAGAGCAGTATGATTTCCCGTTTATCAAACAGCTTTTTAAGCATGCCTATAGCAAAAAATTTCGCTTTCAATCGTTCCTAGGTGCATTTAAATACTACACCAGTTACACCTTAAAAACCTTTGATGGTGAGCGTTATCTCGAACGCTATGAAGATCGTGTTTGTATGGTTGCCTTAACCCTAGCACAGGGGAATACCAAACTCGCCACTCACCTTGTCGATGAGATAATTAGTGGCCGTTTTCAGCCTGCAACCCCTACTTTCTTAAATTGTGGAAAAAAACAGCGTGGCGAATTGGTCTCTTGTTTTTTATTACGTATCGAAGACAACATGGAGTCCATTGGCCGAGCAGTCAATTCTGCGTTGCAATTGTCGAAACGTGGCGGAGGTGTTGCTTTCTTACTGACTAATTTACGAGAAGCAGGAGCTCCCATAAAACGCATTGAAAACCAATCGTCTGGCGTAGTACCGGTAATGAAAATGCTTGAAGATGCCTTCTCATATGCCAATCAATTAGGCGCAAGACAAGGTGCTGGAGCGGTTTATCTCCATGCTCATCATCCTGATATCTATCATTTTCTAGATACAAAACGAGAAAATGCCGATGAGAAAATACGTATTAAGACGCTTTCATTAGGTGTCGTTATTCCCGACATCACCTTTGAATTAGCTAAACGCAACGAAGATATGTATCTATTTTCACCTTATGATGTAGAACGAGTATATGGCGTTCCTATGTCAGAAATCAGTATTAGCGAAAAATATACTGAAATGGTCAACAATGCAGAGATACGTAAGAAAAAAATTAAAGCACGGGCATTTTTTCAAACTTTAGCTGAAATTCAATTTGAATCAGGTTATCCCTATATTATGTTTGAAGATACCGTCAATCGCGCAAATCCGATTGCGGGCCGAATTAATATGAGCAATTTATGCTCAGAAATCTTACAAGTAAATAGTGCCAGTGAATACAATCCTGATTTAAGTTATCGACAAATTGGTCATGATATTAGCTGTAATCTCGGATCAATGAATATCGCTATGGCGATGGACTCACCAGATTTTGCGCATACCGTAAATGTTGCCATCAGAGCACTGACGAGTGTGGCACAAATGACTAAAATAGAATCAGTACCTTCTATTGAAAAAGGCAACCAAGCATCTCATGCCATTGGTTTAGGGCAAATGAACTTACATGGTTATTTAGCCCGTGAAGGGATTTATTACGGTTCAGAAGAAGGGCTTGATTTTACCAATATCTATTTCTATACCGTAACATACTATGCCCTTTTAGCCTCTAACCAATTAGCGATAGAGACTAAACAGCGCTTTAAAGGGTTTGAACAGTCAAAATATGCCACTGGGGAGTATTTTGATAAATATTTATCAAAACAGTGGTTACCTAAAACCCAAAAAGTCCACCAGCTATTTAGCCAATCCAATATTCATATTCCAACCCAAGAAGATTGGCAAAAACTTAAGCTCTCGATTATGACTCACGGTATTTATAATCAAAACTTACAAGCAATACCGCCAACAGGATCAATCTCTTATATCAATCACTCTACATCGAGTATTCACCCCATTGTGGCACCGATTGAAATAAGAAAAGAAGGTAAAATCGGTCGGGTTTATTACCCCGCCCCTTTTATGACCAATGAAAACCGTCATTTTTATCAAGATGCTTATGAAATTGGCGCAGAAAAAATTATCGATACCTATGCCCAAGCATCACAACATATCGACCAAGGATTGTCGCTAACATTATTCTTTTCTGATGAAGCAACCACAAGGGATGTTAATAAAGCACAAATTTATGCATGGCGTAAAGGTATAAAGACCTTGTATTACATTCGTATTAGACAAACAGCATTAGCCGGCACAGAAATAAAAGGCTGTGTTTCATGCGCCCTTTAATAATAATGATAAGGAAAGTGTTACTATGTCTGCATCTTATTTAAGTCGTGTTAATGCGATAAATTGGAATCGTATTGAAGACGAAAAAGATTTAGAAGTTTGGAACCGTTTAACCATGAATTTTTGGTTACCCGAAAAAATTCCACTTTCTAATGATATACCTTCATGGAATACCTTAACCCAAGCTGAAAAACAGTTGACTATCCGTGTATTTACAGGGCTTACACTGCTCGATACGATACAAAATACGGTCGGGGCACCAACCTTAATGCCTGATGCTCAGACTCCTCATGAAGAGGCGGTATTATCGAATATCTGTTTTATGGAAGCGGTACATGCTCGCTCTTATAGCTCGATATTTTCGACACTCTGCTTAACAACAGATGTTGATGATGCTTATCGTTGGAGTGAAGAAAATACCTATTTGCAAAAGAAATCAGATATTATTCTGCGTTATTATCAAGATAGTGATCCATTAAAGAAAAAAATTGCCAGTGTATTTTTAGAGTCTTTTTTATTCTATTCTGGATTTTATTTACCAATGTATTGGTCAAGTCGAGGGAAATTAACCAATACAGCCGACTTAATTCGTTTAATTATTCGTGACGAAGCTGTGCATGGTTATTATATTGGCTATAAATTCCAAAATCAGTTATTAAATAAATCATCATTAGAGAAACAAGATATTAAAGACTTTGCTTTCTCATTATTATTAGATTTATATGATAATGAAGTTAAATATACAGAAGATCTCTACGACTCTGTCGGTTGGACAGAAGATGTAAAAAAATTCCTTCATTATAATGCGAATAAAGCGCTGATGAATTTAGGTTATGAAGCACTATTTCCAGATGAAATAACTAATGTTAGTCCAGCAATACTTTCATCACTATCGCCAGATGCAAATGAAAATCATGATTTCTTTTCTGGCTCAGGCTCTTCTTATGTTATTGGTAAAACGATCAATACCGAAGATGATGACTGGGATTTCTAGCTAACCCTCTACAGTAAAAAAACAGAATACATTCATATTAATTATGAATTAATCAATTAATATAATGCACTGAAAAATAAAACTTATTTTTTAGTGCCTTTTTATTTGCTTGAAAAACAACCTGATTGTGTAATTTTTACCGTCCCATTAACCAGAATTATCAATTTTTTACGAATGATTTTTATGACTAGTTATCGATAACTTAAGATCACCCCTCAAAAAACATAAGATTTTTTAATGTTAATGCATTTTTTTCTATTTTTATTTTATTAGTATCTTTTTACATTTTTTTATTTTGTTGTTATTTCTATTGTGATGATAATTAAAATTAATATCTGAATAAAAATAATGTTATTTCATAC